>Ga0209337_1001337_pt1 | contig 18804 bp, 12 predicted proteins | sample LinPmetageLP53_FD_184044 | JGI IMG/M metagenome (GOLD analysis project Ga0209337, IMG submission 184044) | Marine viral communities from the Pacific Ocean - LP-53 (SPAdes) (version 2) | ecosystem: Environmental > Aquatic > Marine > Oceanic | place: Pacific Ocean | collected 2010-02-08 | reverse complement strand
GAAAACTTGGACTACTGGTTCAGTTGGAGCTGCTACATCTGCTTTAGATGCAATGCAAATTCACTATTTATCTGAAAGATGTTTAGTTACACAAGGTGCTAACAATTTCATGTTAATGAAATAAGCATTTATTATATTAGAGAGGTTGGGGGTAATTCCCCAACCCCTTTATTTTTATTAATTTTATTATATATTATATTATGGCAAAAAAACAAAAACAAACAAAAGTGGAAACAACTCCACCGGTTGTAGAGCAACCAAAAGTTGAAACAATGGTCATGGAAACTCCAAAACCAAAAAAAGATAAATGGGAAATAAAAAATAGAATATACAGGTTGAAAGGAAACAAAAAGCCTTTATCTAGATCTATCAAATCTGCAGATATATTTTATTTTGATGAAGTAAAAGGTTACGAAAGAGAAATTAAGTATTGTCAAAACCAAAGAACAGTATTTGTAGATGAAATGATGGGAGAACAAAGATTAGAGCATGTTGTTTTTAGAAACGGTATGCTAATGGTAGAAAAAGAAAAAACTGTTTTACAAAAATTTCTTTCATTATATCATCCTGATAGAGGCGTAATGTTTTACGAAGAAAGACCAGAGGTAAGAGCAGCAAGTGAAGTTGATTTTATTGAAATGGAAATTGAAGCATTAAATGCAGCACAAAATCTAGATATAGATATGGCCGAAGCTGTTATGCGTGTAGAATTAGGCTCTAAAGTATCAGAGATGAGCTCTAAAGAACTTAAACGAGATCTACTATTATATGCTAAAAGAAATCCAGATTTATTCTTAGAACTAGTAAATGATGAGAATGTTGTACTTAGAAACTTTGGTATTAAAGCAACTGAAATGGGTATATTAAAATTATCTTCTGATCAAAGAACTTTTACATGGGGTTCTAATGATAGAAAACTAATGAATGTTCCCTTTGATGAACACCCTTATTCAGCTTTAGCCGCTTGGTTTAAAACTGATGAAGGAATGGAGATTTACTCCAATATTGAAAAAAGATTAAATTAATCTAACTGTAGATGCAGTCGTCCTACGGGGCGATTGCAAACTACAAATTATATTATATGGAAAAGAAAAAATCTGAAGGTTTAGGCGATACGGTAGCAAAGATTACAAAAGCAACTGGAATAAAAAAAGTTGTAGATACAGTTAGTAAAGTTGTTAAAAAAGATTGTGGCTGCGCTAAAAGACAAGACACTTTAAATAGATTATTTCCTTATAACAATTAAAAAAAAATTATGGTTAGTATAAATACGGTATATCAAAAAGTTTTAGCATTTGCTAATAAAGAGCAAAGAGGTTATATAACGCCTCAAGAATTTAATTTATTTGCTGACCAAGCACAAGACGAAATATTTGAGCAATATTTTTATGATTTAAATCAGTATAGTAGAAATCCAGAAGGATCTGAAGAGTATAGTAATATTGTAAGTAATATAAATGAAAAAATAGTTCCTTTTGAGAAAAATAGCGGAATGCAATTAGGTGCCATTTCTACAGATGGCTCATATCAAATCGCAGTACTACCTACTACGGATTTTTATAGACTAGGAACCGTAATCTCTAATGGAACTATAGAGGTGGAAGAAGTTCAACAAAATGAAATTTTATATATCAACGGGTCTCCTTTAACAAAGCCAACGGCTACTCGCCCTGTTTTTGTTAGAGTTCGCACGAATAGGGTTCACTTGTATCCAAGCATCCAAGATCCGGCTGTTGGGAGTACTGGCACGCATAGTTGTAATTATATAGTAAAGCCATTAAAACCAAATTGGGGCTATATAGTTTTAGATGGAAAAGCAATGTTTGACTCTATTAATTCTAGTAATTTTGAGTTACACCCATCAGAAGAAAACGAATTGGTTTATAAAATATTAAAATTTGCAGGAATAGCTATAAAAAACGAATATATTGCCAAAGCAGGTGCAACGTTAGAGCAGGCACAAACTCAACAAGAAAAACAATAAATAAATGGGACTATTAGATAGAACACAACAAAGTTATTACAATAATAATGATTACGGTAATTATCAATTTACTTCTTTAAATGATGTAATAAATCAATTTATTATTGCTTACGTTGGTGAAAATAAAATAATACCTAAAATAAAAAGAACAGATGTAGCTTTTCACGCTCAAAGAGCATTACAAGAATTATCTTTCGATACGTTTAAATCTACCAAATCACAAGAAATTACACTGCCAACTTCGCTTCAAATGATACTTCCACAAGATTACGTTAACTACACTAAGGTTAGTTGGGTGGATTCTGCTGGTATAAAACATTTATTATATCCTACAAGTAAAACTTCAAACCCTACAAATCCAATACAAGATGCGGCTGGAGATTTTATATTACAATCAATAACCGCCGTTGGTACTTTAGTTTCTGGAGCTAATACTGTAGCTTTAGATGCTGAATATAAAAACATTGAAGTTGGAATGATAGTTACTGGTCCATATATTCCAAGTGGAACTTTTGTTGAAGCAACTTCTAACCTTAGCGGTATAACAACAATTACTTTAGATGATGGTAGTGGTACAGATGTTTTGCCTGTTATACCTGGAACAACTACAAATATAGGTCTTGTTGGAGCAACTTTAACATTTACATCACCAGATAATTCTTTAATATACCGTGAGAATTCAGCACATATAGTTGATAATTTATCATGGGGCATTGGTGATATTACTTTTAATTACAAAATAACAGGTACTGCTTCTGAGTTAACCAATATTAAGATTGGTATGTTAGTTTCTCATGATAACTTTCCCGCAGGAACTACTGTAACAAATGTTGGGGGATCAACAGGAGAAAAAATAATTGTTTCAAATATTCCAGATAATACAGCTGCTGTAACTGGGGCTGAAATTACTTTTATATCAACAGACTTACAAGATTCAACTACTTGGTCAAACTATAAATCTAATACACCATCAGAAAATAATAACGATGACTATGAAGACGATACATATTGGCCTGCTAACGGCGAAAGATATGGTTTAGATCCTCAACATGCTCAAGCTAATGGTTCTTTTTATATTGATAATATTAGTGGAAAAATACATTTTAGTTCTAATATTTCTGGAAAAACTGTGATCTTAGATTATATAAGTGATAGTCTTGGGACAGATGACGAAATGCAAGTGCATAAGTTTGCTGAAGAAGCAATGTACAAGTGTATAGCACATGCTATTTTATCTACATCTTCTTATGGGCAGCAATTAGTACCTAGATTAATAAAAGAAAAATTTGCAGCAGTAAGAAAAGCAAAATTAAGATTGTCTAATGTTAAGTTAGAAGAACTTACTCAAATTTTAAGAGGTAAATCAAAACAAATAAAACACTAGTATATGCCAGAAATAAAGCGTAACTTTACGGGTGGTAAGATGAATAAAGATCTTGATGAAAGATTTATTGTAAGTGGTGAGTATACAGATGCAATGAATGTACAAGTGTCAACATCTGAAGAATCTGATGTTGGTACTGTTCAAAATATACTAGGTAATAGTCTTGGGTGCACATATACTGGAGCTGATATAAATCCAATAGCATCAGGTTCTAAAACAATAGGATCTGTAGCTGATGAAAAAAACGATTCTTTATATTGGTTGGCTAGTGGTTCTAAAGAACCTAGTGGTATTCCTTTACTGCCAGATGATCCAAATGCAACCCCTTTGACTTACACTTCAAAACAATTTAAAGATATTATTATGCGTACTAATACTTTAAAACCCCAAAGATGTGAACCTGTTTTTGTTGATGTATACAGAATACTAACATACAATGATAACGTGGATATTAATGAAAATAACATTGCACTATATGATGAAAGTGTTATTTCTAACATTAGCGTTGGAATGGAAGTTAATGGTTGGAATAGTACAGGAGGCCAAGAGTGGAGCACAATAGTAACAGGTGTAGGAAATATAGAAACAATACCTTTACATTATCAATCTCCTATAGATCACATTGATACTAACGTAATACAAACTCCTTTTATTGCCACAAGTGATATAAGTGTATTTGGTTTAGGTTATGGTTATGGTTGGGGTTGTACGGATATAAATGCTAATAATTATAATGCGGGTGTAGTTGAAGATGATGGATCATGTAATAACGCAGGCGGAAGTACTGGTGGTGGTGGTGCATAATAATAAAATAATAAAATAGAATGGCGAATATTTATATTAGAACTTTTAATTCAAGTAGTACTCCTGGGGTTTACAATAATTTTGATACCACAGCGGGTGCTGACACTGCCTTACAAAACCCACCTTATGCGGGTGCAAATCAGTTTCAGTTTTTTTACGCACCAGGTTCATTTGGAGACACACAGGCAACCTCAACTTCTGGACCGCTTCAACTTGGAAGTGATGTAACTCTATCGCAAGAAAGTGGTGGTATGTCGGTAGCTATTGCCGGAGGAATAATTACAAATGTGCAGCAACAAGAATTATTTCCAAATTTAGCAAATTTTGGAGCCGTTGGCGGTATGTTGGTGTCATTAATAACAGTTAATATAATAGACCCTTCAAATAATGATTTAAATTTAATGGCTCCTGAGTCATCTGGCGCAGCAAATACATCAGCAGGTGGTGGGGAGATGTTTACTTACGCTCCAGTTAATGCTGTTGTAGCACCTCCTAATGTTGATGTTGTTTATTTGAGTGATACTATAATTATAGATCAAGTTTCTACATCGTGGATAGATGAAATTTATACTTTATTATATGACGGTCCAAATCAAACACTTCCAACTGGAGCACAAGTGTGTGTTAACGCAGTTGAAGGAGCGGGAATATATTGGCAAAAAGGTAAGTGTATTGATGCAAGTACAGTTTACGATCCTGATGGTGATCCTACTTTATGGCCATTTGGCCAACAAGGTTTTTATTTAGCAACGTCGCCTAGTATTCTTTATGATCATCCTCAAGGTGTGTTTCCTAACTTTTTTAACCTTATCAAACCTGGCTTTGGGCAGTTGCCTGGTTCTCAAGTTAATGGCCCATCTCAAGCATCAAACTTACCACTTACGTTTTTTTTCGAACTAAACACTAGTTTGAATAATCAAATTACACTGGAAACCCCACAAAATTTATCAGTAGCCCACACTTTAGAGTTTAAAAATAATGGTATTTTAAAGTTTGATTCAAATGAACTAGTTACAGGTATAAATATTGTTGAAGATTTGTTATTTTGGACTGATAATTTTACAGAGCCAAAAAAAATAAATATACCACGTAGTATATCTGGTACACCTTTTGCTGGAAATATGCACACTTCTTTAATGGTAAATAATACCAATATGGGCAACATAAAAGAAGAACATATTACGGTTATTAAAAAATCTCCTGGAAAAGCTCCTTCTTTAAAAACAACTACAAGTTTAAGGGATGGGATTGTAAAAGGTCCGCTTTTAATTACAGATGTAAACATTACTTTTAACGATATTGTTGGTAATATTAATCACTTTACAATACTACTTGGTGGAGCTGAGAAGCCAGATTTTAAAATAGGGGATACACTTCGCTTAGCGGTTGATTTAAATGATTTACCTAATGCATATGAGTTAAGAGTAAATATTTTAAATATAAATGAAGCTAATAATTCAACTAGTTACTCGGTTGAAACAATGTCTATTTCTGATACAGCACCTGTAAATAATCCAAACAAATACTACGTAGCACTGGAAGAAGAAGGTGGAAATTTATTTGAGCGTAAGTTCCCAAGATTTGCCTACAGATATAAATACATTGATAACGAGTATTCTACTTTTAGTCCATTCACAAACCCAGCGTTTGAACCAGGTAATTTTAATTACGAGCCAATAAAAGCGTATAACGAAGGAATGACGAATACGATAAAAACGTTAAAAATACAAGATTTTATTACTAAAGATATACCAAGCGATGTTACTCAAGTTGATATTCTTTATAAAAACGAAACATCTCCTAATATATATTTGATGGATAGTGTGCGTAAAGAAGATTTTCCCTTAGAAGGTGCTACAACTAATGTTTGGAATTCAGCAGGTAGTTCTAATCATTATAATGCGCCTAAAGGATCTTACGATGTTGCTACGGAAAATATATACTCAACATTACCATCTAATCAATCATTAAGGTCTTGGGACAACGTGCCAAGAAAAGCATTAGCACAAGAAATAACTGGTAATAGAGTTATATATGGTAACTACACTCAAGGTTATGATGTTAAAGAAATTGAAAATCAAACTAATCAGTTAACTCCAGATTTAGATATAACTGTAAGAAGTAGAGGTAGACAAGATACTAGAGATGCAATGCCATCTATAAAGTCGCTTAGAAATTATGATATTGGTGTTGTTTGGGGTGATAAATACGGTAGAGAAACGCCAGTTATAACACCTAGCTCTGGATCTATAGTTGTTAAAAAAGATAAAGCTGTTCAAAGTAGCTATTTTTCTGCTGAATTAAAAAATGCACCATATTGGGCTGATTATTATAGATTTTATATTAAAGAAACTTCTAATGAATATTACAATTTAGCAGTAGATAGAGTGTATGACGCTGCAGATGGTAATATATGGGTGTCATTTCCTTCTGGAGATAGAAACAAAGTAGATGAAGACACGTATATTATTTTAAAGAAAGGAGCTGATTCAAATGATTCGATAATTGATGAGGCGAGATATAAAATTCTTTCTATAGAAAACAACGCTCCTGATTATATAAAAACTATCTACGAGTTACTAGTAAAAACTAATACCGATAATTCTAGACCTAAATCTGCATGCAACATGTTTAACGGTTCATTTGTTAATAATGCATGTACTATTTTTCCAGACCCTTTGTCTAGCGGTAATTTTCCTACTGTTAATAGAAAAGATTTTACTATTAGTTATGGTCATTGGACTGATCCTTATTCTACTTTATCTGCTAATGAAACAATGGGATTAACAAATTTAAAAAATTTATATTCGGATACTATAATGTCTGGTGATAAACTTTTTGTAAGTTTTTCAAAAGAACCAACGGACTCTGACGGTGTAACCACTGTTATAACTGGTAGTAAATATCAAGTTACAGCAGTTGATATGCATTTTCAAAATGCCGTTGTAAACCCGGGCACTTGGGATCCAGCAACTCAAACAATAGATTTTTATAGAATAAAACTAGCTACACCAATACTTACTACTGATGAATTTGTAACATCTGGACTTAGCGCTACAGCAGGAACTGCTAACTATAATAATCCTCCTGGTGATAATGTACATATTCATTTTTGGAAACAATCTGTAGAAAATAAACCGGAGTTTGACGGAAGATTTTTTGTAAAAATACATTCAAACAGTTTAGACCGACAAAGGTTTACTAATGATCCAGGAGATAATCGTAAGTGGATAATAGCAGCATCAACAGAAATAAATCTAATAGATGATACTTCTTTAGCTGATGAAATGAGCGTGTCTTCAGGAGATTATAATTATAATGAAAATCATGTTTCAACAGTAGAAATTTCAAATGATCCTGATAATACTTTTCAAAAATGGTATAATACAAATAGTTTAACTCGTACAAAATCACAGTGGGATGAAATTTTAAAATTTGGTACAGGGCTAAATCAAGCTCGTTGGTTTATTGACAAAGCGTCATTTGCATCTATTGTGCCTCCTGGTGAAAACAGATATTATTCACAAGATCCAGATTTTGGATATTATCCTGCTACTCAGAATGTACCTAATACAATTACCACAATAAATTACACCACTGAAATTGGAGGTGTGGATATTCAATGGGACTCTTCAGATATATCAAGTGTGCAAGATTGGGGAGTAGATTTAGCAAACCCTGTAACAACAAATGTTTTTACACATAGAAAAAATGGTGATATTGTAGATGCTTGGTCGGTACCAGTCAATAGCACTCATGACTACTGCAACAATCAAATTACAAGAACAAACCACACGTGGATAGATGGTGAGCAGCAACCAGGTCCAACATTTTCCGGTCAGCAGATAAGCACTGGATTAGGAGGACTTTTGGGTACTAGTTTTTCAGGCTCTGGTAACGATTTTGTTCCAGTAAGAGACTGGTGGGGTGGGCTAGATTCCCTTCGACAACAACAAGATCCTGGTGGTAGCGGTGCTGGTTTATTCCCTCACGTCATAGGAACGCGAGCGTACAACGTAGATAATAAAGCCGCAGACACAAATAAATACAATTTTCCGCCATCATGGTCGGCTGATAATGGAGTAGCAATAAGTAATTACGGGTATACTGCTATACTTGATGTAGGAGGAAATGATGACCCAAGCAGGTCAAAATGGATGTCAAATACCAATGCCGATGCTATTGATTTAGATATTGGTAGCGGATTAAGTAACGGTATAATAGGTATGAAAGGTGTTTGGAATAAAACCACTGGTACTACTACTAAATACTATATTGACATAGCGTACTCTAAACTTGGCCCTGATTCTAAAGGAGCAACTCATTGTAGTGGTAATGGACGAAATGATTTTTATGATGTTAATTGGGGTGTTGGTGTTGGAGAAGATAACACAGCTACTTCCGCTGAAAATGCAGTAGTAACAAACCTAGCTCCTAACAAAAGATTTAAATTTAAAGACAGCCAAGCTATTTATAAAATCAAAAGTGTTCATAAAAGAAAACTATTTAATTACATGGGATTAAAAACCTCATATATTCCTCGTTTTCACATGAAATGGATGAGAGGCACACCAGGAGGAGATAATGAATTTCGTAATTATGATGAGTTTTGGAATGAAAATCACGTAGAGCAACAAAAAATAATGGGTTTAGCATCAAACCGTAGGCTTAGCTATAGAATAGAATACGAGCTTGACGTTATTTCTTCTCCAAATGGTACCGATCCAACCATAGTAATTGATTCACCAGATGAACCTTATAACAATATAACAAATAAAGCAATGACAGGGTTAACAGCTGGAGCATCTCCCGCTATTTTAAACCATGAAGAAGCTACTTTAGAGTTTTTAGAACAATACGAAGATGAGGTTAATAAAATTAGCAAAAACCCAGCTATATTTGAAACAGAACCTAAAGAAGATGCTGATTTAGAATTATACTACGAAGCAAGTTCTAGTATTCCCGTTGACTTTGTTTTAACTAATAAAAATAAATTTGATTATATACCTATAGGATCTATTCTTATGCCACCAGCGGGTTTTACCGGTCTTGATGATGGAATTTTTGTTACTGGATGGAATGAATTTGATGAAGGAACTATAGATCCAAACACTGGGTTAATTGATCCTGCTTCGATAACTGTTTTTCCAACTGTTAGTTTGTCAAGTTTTATAAATGGAAATCAAAGAGCAGCATTAAGTAGCCAAGGATATTATAGTTTTTTAAAAGATGATGGTACTATAGTTATTAGTTCTATTGTAACTCCAACACAAACTGTAATAGCAGTAGGTCCTGGTGGAAATGTAATTTCTAGCACTGCCGCACCTTCTACGGGATTAATAGTAAAAAATACTAATATAGTTGGTTTATCATGGCATAATTGCTGGTCTTTTGGAAATGGTGTTGAATCAAATAGAATAGGTGATACTTATAATAAACCATTTTTGCAAAATGGAGTTACGTTATCTAGTATTGTTGAAGAAGATTTTAAAGAAGAGCAAAGAAAAAATGGCTTAATATATTCTGGTATATATAATTCTAACTCTGGAGTTAATAATTTAAATCAATTTATACAAGCTGAGAAAATTACTAAAGATTTAAATCCTACTTATGGTAGTATTCAGAAATTATATTCAAAAGGAAGTGCTGATGGAGATTTAATTGCTTTGTGTGAAGATAGAATTTTAAAAATATTAGCTAATAAAGATGCTCTATTTAATGCCGATGGAAAACCTCAACTAATTTCATCATCTAACGTGTTAGGAGAAGCAATGCCTTACTCAGGTAGTTACGGTATATCTAAAAATCCAGAATCTTTTGCTTCACAGTCATATAGAGTTTATTTTGCAGACAAAGTTAGGGGTTCTATAATTAGATTATCAAAAGATGGATTAACAGCGATATCTGGTCATGGTATGAAAGATTGGTTTAGAGATAATTTAAAGCTTGGTAGCAAGCTAATTGGAAGTTGCGATGATAAAAAAAATGAATATAATATAACTGCTCTTTCAGAAGTGGTAAATGGAACAGCAGCTACGCCTCACAGAACAGTAACGTTTAGAGAAGATATAAGAGGATGGGTTAGTTTTAAATCTTTTACACCTGAAAATGCAATTAGTTGTGCTAATGAGTATTATTCTTTTCAAGGTGGTAATTTATGGAAACACCATGATGAAACTGTAGATAGAAATACATTTTATAATAATTTTACACCAACAAGCTTGAGAGTTATTATGAATGACATGCCTAATATTGTTAAAACTTTTCATACTATAAACTACGAAGGATCTCAATCTAACGTGAATGCTAGAACAAGTTACGATACGTATGATGTGACATCATGGAATGGAACATTTGACTCAATCACAGGGTTGCCAGTTTATACCGCTATAACTGGTAATAACTTTGATAATAATTATTACAATTTAGAAAACAAAAAAGGATGGTATTCTGAAAATATTGTAACAAATCTTGAAAACGGTTCTATAAACGAATTTATTGAAAAAGAAGGAAAATGGTTTAATTACATAAAAGGTAAAAAATGATAAATAACATTAAAGATGGTTCTCTTCAAGGATTAGGTAGATTGAGTTCAAGTGTTTTGACTGTTTCTATATTTGGCTGTACGGATCCCGTGATGTTAAATTATAATGCAAATGCTACAATAGATGATGATAGTTGTATTGCAACCGGTGCGGGTTGTATGGATCCTTTAGCTGACAACTATAATGCTGCTGCAAATGTTAATAGTGGGTGTCAATATTTAGGTTGTACAAATTCAACTTTTATAGAGTACAACTCTAATGCAAACGTTGATGACGGAAGTTGTCTTACTCCTATTTCTTATGGTTGTACTGATAATAGCACTCATTTAATTAGTGGTTTTACTTATTTTAACTTTTTTAATTATAGCTCAAGTGCTTCAGTTGCTTGTAGTGGTTCTAACGCAACTGGAGATATTCCCTGCGTTGTTGATGAAATTGGTATTATGCAGACTGGTCCAAATTGCTGCTGTGTGTCTACAGTTTTAGGTTGTACAGATTCACTTGCCGACAATTATAACGTGGCAGCTAACACAGATTATGACGTAAATTCACCAGAGGCTTGTTATTATCCTGTTTATGGATGTACTGATCCATTGGCAGATAACTACGATCCACTCGCTAATGTAAATGCAGTAAGTTCTACTATTCCAGTAAACCCGTGTTTTTACTATGTATATGGTTGTACTGATCCAAATGCTTCTAACTATCAGGCTACAGCTAACACTGATGATGGTAGTTGTATAGCTTCTATTTACGGTTGTACTGATCCAAATGCATTTAACTATGATCCTCTAGCTAATGTAAATGCTTTCAGTGCCACTAGCTCTACGAATCCATGTATAGGAGTAGTACTTGGTTGTACAGATCCTGCCGCATATAATTATAATTGCGTTGCTGGTAATACACCTACTGGTGGTGTTGTAGGATGTGGGGATTATGTAAATACTGATGATGGTAGTTGCGAGCCTATTGTACTGGGATGTAACTCTGCAGGGTATTGGAATTCTGATTGTGCTTTCGGTAATAACGCCAGTGCCCCGTGTAGTGATGGTGTAAATATGTTTAGTGGTACATGTATTGATTTTGCTTATGGATGTACAGATAACACTGCAGTTAACTTTGATGCAAATGCGAACACTGATGATAGCTCTTGTATTGCAACTGTAGTAGGTTGTACCGATCCAACTGCGGCTAATTTTGATTCTTCTGCTAATGACCCTGGAACAATTTACCTTCCTAATTTTATTGAGCAACCATCTTGTTTGTATAATCCAGGTTGTACGGATAGTCTTTACGTTGAATTTGATTCACTTGCAGATTTTGATGATGGTAGTTGTCTTACGCTTCATATAAGTGGATGCACGGATAACGCTGCATTTAACTACGACGCTACGGCTACTTTAGATAATGGCACGTGTATAGCAGTTGCCAATGGTTGTACCGATTCTACTCAATTCAACTATGACGTTAATGCTAATACAGATGACGGATCATGTCAAGCTATAGCAACCGGTTGTATGGATGCAACATATGTTGAATACGACCCTAACGCTAACACAGATGATGGTTCTTGTTTAACGCAGATTACTTCAGGTTGTACAGACGATGGTTTAACAAATGACTTAACTCAAATTGCAGCTACAAACTATGATCCTAATGCTATTATTGATGATGGTTCATGTACTTACATTATGCCTTTCCAACATACCAACACATTAGGTTCTACTGGAAACATTTCAAAACCAGCTCTTGATGGTGGTTGGACATTAAACCCATCATCATTATATTCTACTATTCGCCCGGTTTGGAACATTGCTAAGTCACCACTATTAACTCCAGCATGGGTGCAGAACGGGCTTGGACCTACGATAAGCTTTGTCAATCCAACATTTCCAGGTCAATCTAATCAAACTTCTCAACTAACAAGTTTTGACTGGCAGTTTAGTATTACTGATCCTGACGCAACATCACCTAATGGCTCGTATTGGAGACAACCAAGTGGTTTTGGTTATGTCTATGATTCATCAGGAAACGGAAACTCTAATGATGGAAGTTTTATATATTCTACTCCTGCAACTTTATTGCGCTATAAAAAAGGTCAGGGTAGTCAAGTTTATTATAAAGGAGTAAATGAAACAGGTGCTGCTTATTCTACTGACAACGTTTCAGGACAGAATTATTCTCAAACTATAACGTTTAAATTTGATAATCCTAATATACCTGATTTTGCCGAAACAGCGGTGTATCAGCCGTTGGTTGGATGTCCTGCAGCGTCAAATTGCACGGGGGTTGATACTGGTTCAGTATTTGTTTCTCCTGGCAATGCTCAAGACGGCGAACTTGCATTTCCAAATACCGACTCATGTAATGATTTCTTTAACTTTACTAATCAAGGGTGTTAATACAATAAATATATATTAAATTTTAAAATTATGACAATAATAACGTTACCTTTTTCAGCTCCTATAAACACCAGTCTTCAAGTTGGTGACATAATATTTTATTCAGCATTGTCAACTGTTGCTGGTAGTAATTTTTCAACTATTTCAAGTAGTAGCTCAACGCTACTTGGTATTGCGACAAGTGTAGGGCAAGATAGTATAAATGTTATATTTGACGAATTAACAGTTGCCATACCAAGTGTTGGTGATTATATTATGTTTCAAAAAAATGAAGAAGTAAATTCATCAAGTATAATAGGGCATTATGCGGATATAAAGTTTGTAAACCATTCTACTGATAAAATTGAGTTATTTTCAATTGGTTCAGAGGTCACAGAAAGTAGTAAATAAATAAAATAAACTATGTCATATCACTACACACCTAGCAGCACTTCTAATAATACAACGCAATCAACTACAAATGATCAAAGACAAGTTGCTCCACCGGGATATCATTATATGCCTGATGGTACTTTAATGTCTGACATTGAGCATAACGCATTGTATGGCAATAATGTTATTGAGTCCCAAGTTGTAACAAACTTTAATTTAGACTCATCTGATATACCAGCCGCTGGTTCGGTTAGAAATTTTAGCGTATTAGGCACTGAAAAAGCTAAGTTTAGTTTAGAAATAAAAAATGCAAATAATTATTATTATAATTTTACTACAAAATTATTTCAAGAAAGTCAAACTAAGCTATATGATAAAGTAATTGGAAATGGTTATTCAGATTCAGTAACTTTTCCAAGTATTATCGCTACTGATACAGTCAACGGCGCTGTTAGTAGTGGTGTTAAAGTAGTCATGGACACTGTTGTTGCTAATACCATGTCAGTTGGTGATAGAGTAACTGGTAATACAGTTCTTAATTCAACTGTAGTTACAGTGGCTGCTTTGAATCCAGACGGTGATAATACTAGTGAATTTTCATTGTCTTCAGCTGTTGCTCTTGATGACGGTATAACACTTTCTTTTACCGGTGGAGATCAATATGATTTTTATTTATTTGCTGAAAATGGAACAACCCATGCGCCACGTAGTGAAGTAAGATTTATTGACGGAACTATTGATGAAAATTCATCTAGTGGTTCAAATTCTTTATTACTAAGAAAAGTTATATACCAATACTCTTCTTCGCTATTAACAATGTCTGCAATTTCAAGTAGTGGAACTATTAGCATATCTAAAACAGATAATACATTGGAAATTTTTAGAGGAAAAAGCAATGTTAAAACTCCTTTTACAATTACAGCTACTTCTGCTAGTACTAAATCTTTTAAAATTATAAAACAACCTACATCAAACGATATTTTATCTTTTTTAGAACTAACCGTCGGTAGTGATCCAGAAAATTTGTATGGAGAAAATCCATACCCAGCAGTTACAGCAGTAGGCAAAATAAATGTAGCGGTAAGTGGTAGTACCACCGTTACTATAGATGGCTTATCAGCAAATCCAAAAATTGGTGATAAATTTGAAATTATAGATGGACCAAATTCTTCGGCTGCTCAGATAGTAACAGCTGTCCATGCTGAGTTTGAAAATATTACATCTTCCGTGGCAATTAGTGCCGATAACGATAAAGCTATCCATTTTAGTAATCAAGTGAATTACCAATGGCCGTTAAACAATATTGATAAAGTTACTGAAGGTATGATAGTTGTAGCAGGTACAAATGTTACTACTGATACAATTGTAAGTAGATACGAAGAATCAATAACAACGCTTGCTGGTACTAGTAAAGCTAGAACAATAGTTCAAAACTCTGCGCCTGCAAAAAATACTTTAGGACAAAAACCAACTATAGAAAAAGGTATAGTAACAACGCAAGCGGGTAACGTTGTTTTTGATAAACAACAAGGGATAGCTTTAGCTGGGGATACTATAAAAATTGGTGGATACGGAACAAGCCAAATATTAAATGTTTCTGGATATGAAATATTATTTAGTGATCTTGCGGTAGCGTTAACACCTATTACAACAACAACAACGGCAGCATCTACCGCTAGTACTAGTGTAGTTGTAGCTGCTAGAGACGGAATATTAAATACAGTTAGTACTGTTAGTGGTATAGGTATTAATGCTTCTGCTGCTGCTCCAACAGTTAATAGTGGTGCTAGTGCAAGTGGTGCGGGAACTATAGTATTAAGCGCTGCTCAAAGTTTAGAAAATGGTGTAACACTAACATTTCCTGGAGCTGGTAAAGTTATTACTATAACTGGTACTATGGAAATTTTAAAAGCCGGAATTGGAAATCCAACTTTATCATTTGACGTAGATAAGCTTGTAACATCAACATAATAGTAAAAAAACAGTGAAAACTGTGACTATATTAGATATAAATTGAATTAAATTATGTCTAAAAATGAATTACAAAAGATATTTGATAGCACCCCCGCTAAATCTTATAAAGATAAGATAAATCAAATTGAAGATTATCTTGTTAGTATTGCTGATGGTGAAGATATAGTTGTTGGAAATGGAAGTGAATTAATATACCCAAGCATGTGGGAGTATAAGCATTCTTTTGCGGATGGGATTTATATTAGGGAAATGAAAATGAAACAAGGTCAATTAGGTTTTTCAGCAATACACAAACATAGTTACGGCTTTTTTTTATTATCTGGTGTATTAGCATCATCAAAAGAAAATGGGGTAGAAGAGTTTATAGCACCATGTTATATAATCTCGCCAAGAGGAGCAAAAAGAATTGTGTACGCAATAGAAGACTGTATTATAACAACAGTACATGCCAATCCAACAAATACACAAGATTTAACAGAAATAGAACAAGCCAATGTGGTGTTTAGTTGGGATAAATATGAAGAATATTTAAAATCTAAAAAATAAAAATATTAATTAAAATATATAGTTTATGTCAATGGGAATTATAGCAGTTTCTGCAGGATTAGTTATGGGAGGTATTAGCCTGTTTCAAGCCAGCCAAACAAGAAAGAAAGGAGATTCTGCACAAAACGAAGCAAATAGATTAGCGCAAGAAAATCTTGATATGCAAAAGAAGCAAATGAGTGATAGCTTAGCATTGCAAAAAGAAGAAGCAGCTAAACTTGAGGTGCAAAAACAAAAGTACAGAGATATTGAATTTAAAAACCCTTACGAAAATTTAGAAAATCGAGCAGAGGATTTAAAAGTTAATACACAACAGGCTGATTTTCAAGCACAGCAAGGGCAGCAGCAAAGAGCTGATATATTACAAAATTTACAAGGTGCCGCTGGCGGTAGTGGTATTGCAGGTTTAGCTCAAGCTTTAGCTGGTCAAGGGCAGAAGCAAACACAACAAATATCAGCTTCTATTGGACAACAAGAATCTGCAAACCAAAGGCTAGCAGCACAAGAAGGTGGTAGACTAGATATGGCGGAAGCAGCAGGAGCGGCTTCTGTACAGCAAATGAATACAAGTAGACAATCTACGTTATTAGGTATACAGATGGGACAAACGTCTGGTGCTAATCAAGCTGCACAACAAGCAATTTCAAATCAAATGGCTGCTGCGGGAAGCCAAGCTAATATGTACGGTAACTTAGCATCTACGCAATATGGTATTGCAGCAAGTCAACAAGCTCAAGGAATGAGCCAAATTAGTGGTGCTATGGGAGGATTGGGTAGTATTGGTGGTGGTAGTGGTGGTGGTGGAGGTGGCGGTGGTGGAGGTGATCTTACTAGTCACACTGGTACTGATATGGATACAAATAGATTGTTTAATGAAACGGGTGGTGCAAATACTATTTATCACTCAGGTTCTCCACAGTCAACAATTACAAACACAGGGTATACGTCTGACAGAAAACTTAAAAAGAATATAAAGAAAATTAGTAAATCACCTAGTGGATTAAATATATATAGCTTTGAATTTAAAGATTCAAAATATGGAAAAGGTTTATTTCAAGGCGTAATGTCTGACGAAGTACCAAGTGAAATTGTAACAAAGAAAAATGGTTATGACGCGGTAGATTACAGTAAAATAGACGTAGAATTTAAACAAATATAAATATGGCAAACGGAACATTTGGAATGGGTAAAGCAGATCCATCATTAGTAGCAGCTGGATTTAGATTAGGTAAATCTAATATACCAGGAGATCACTCTAAAATTTTTGCAACACAATACGAAGGCCTTATAAAAGCAAAACAAGCAGAAATGATGAATGCAGCTATTCAAGGACAAGCAATAAAACAAAGTATTAGCAAAGGTATTAAATTTGCTAGTGATTATGCGGAAGCTGACAAGCAGGAACGTGAATTAGTACAAGGTATTGTAAATGATACAGAGCGACAACTAGAAACAGTAGGAGATGGTTTTACTGAAGGTGTTATTTCTAAAAATGCAACAGAGTTAATGGAGGGTGGATCATCATCAGAAATACATGTTAATCCAGCGCAAAATTATTTACAAGGTTTAGCGGATCAGTGGGGACAACTAAATAAAAAGCATCTTGGTAAGAGCCCAGAACAAAAAAAACAACAACAAGAGTTAATGCAGCAAATTCAAGAGTTTAGACCTACGTTAGTTAAAAACAAAGCTAAACGAACAAGTTTACTTGGACTTTGGACTACTGGAGGAATTGATAAAGTTGGATCATTTAAAGGAGAACCTAACTTAAAACAATTGTGGACTTTAACAATGGATAAAAGCATGACCGAAGGTAATCTTGCCGAAATAGGTGTTAAAGGATATTGGAATAATGGAAAAAAATATTATGACTATCCAGATGGTTTGCTAGGAGGTACATATGGTTCTATTACTAATGGTGGACCGGATGGGATAAATGTCACACCTGCAGAATTTAAAGAAACACATACAATTAGTGAAGAGGATTTATTAGCCAGATTAAAACCTATAGACAAAGGAACTATAGAGACTACTGGCGGAATTGGTAACCAAGTATTGGAAAATGTAAACCAAGAGTTAAAAGATAGAAATGGTAATAAATATTATTCTGTAAAAAGCTTTGATGAAATAAGGGGCAAAGTACAAAGTGATTTTGCAACTGCATTCGCACGAAGTACAAATATTAGCCATCTTGCAAATGAAAATATATGGGTTGGAAACCAGGAATTAAACTTTAGACAATCTTATAAAAAAGATAGAGCGCTTAATAATACTATTCTTACAACAATGGGAATTGGTAGTGATAAAATCGAAAAGTTGGATACCATGCCACCATTTGGATCAATTGGACCGGAAGACAAGCCAACTAATGCTGATGAGCTAAAAAAGCATGAAAATGCTTTAGATGAAATATTAGAAATGTTTACAAATCCAAAAGATCAAAACGGAATAGAAGCGTTAGCTAATGAAATGGCTAATTATAGAACAGATATGTTGGGAATGGAATTTAACAAACAAAGAAAACAACACGATCCATTGAATCCTAATAACTAAATAAAATAATATGTTTGAATTAGACGGTCAATCTCACTCTCTTCAAGACTTACAAGATGCTGCCATTAGATATGGTATGGATTTTGATTCATATTTAGAAACAATGAAAAATCAAGGTCTTGTAGAAAAGCAAACAGAACAACCTAAAGACTCTCCTATAATAGACGAGAATAATGATGGTATATCAGACTTAACTCAAGGAAACCTTGGTGTTCAAGATTCTTTTACTATTCCTACTGT
>Ga0209337_1001336_pt1 | contig 18815 bp, 21 predicted proteins | sample LinPmetageLP53_FD_184044 | JGI IMG/M metagenome (GOLD analysis project Ga0209337, IMG submission 184044) | Marine viral communities from the Pacific Ocean - LP-53 (SPAdes) (version 2) | ecosystem: Environmental > Aquatic > Marine > Oceanic | place: Pacific Ocean | collected 2010-02-08 | reverse complement strand
ACGTCAACCTCCATTTCAGGAAGGAAGTCAAAGGGATCCCAACCTCTTGCCTCAAGATCAGCAGCTACAGCAGCAGCACCAGCGCCAGAACTTTTGGCAGACTGAACCGTTGATGCCGCACGCCCAATCTCTTCTTGCCGAAGGGCGTCGTAGGTTCCAATCCTTGCTACCTCATTGTCCGCAAGGCCAACCATACGAGCAGCGGCAAGCCTAATAATTTTATCGCTTGGTCCCACGCCGCGTTTTCTGTGACTTACAGACTCAGCAGTCCGAACGATTCCGTGAGCAAGGGCTATTCGCACATCCTTTGACGCCCCGGAGCCGGGGCTTCCCGATTTGTATTGCTCAAGAACACGAACAAGGTCTGTTCCGCTACTCAGTGCGCTCACAACAGCATCAACCGAGTTGACTTGTTCTTCCCCCAAACCCTGAAACAACATACCTAATGAACTTCCAGTCTCAGCTTGTCCTGTGGCCGCCTTGGCCGCTGCCTCCTCTGGCTTACTAAGGGCGCTACCTGCTGCCTTCTGTGCTGAACGAGAGTTCTTTGCACGGCGTCGAGACTCGCGTTGAATCTCTTTGTTACGACGAACAAGAGCCTGCATCTCTGCTCTTTCTCTCGTGTCGGAGACAGTCACCCATCCACGAATGTCGTCATCAGCGGCCCGAATAGCAGACTCAAGGCTCTTGATATAGGCACTGTTGTCATCGCCTTCTTTGATTAGAAGTGCGCGAGCCTCTGCCCGTTGTGTGTCCCAGTAATCCACCACTGACTTTGCATAGTAGTCAGAAAATACTTGTGCGTTACTGGCCATTGGTAAGCCTCCGAATAGTCAATTGCCTTAGTATCTCAGCCTCTTCCGCTGCTTTGGACATTCCCTGCCTTGCTTGCATAAACCTTTCCACAGAAAGCATGTCTGAGGGATCCCCTCCCATTGCGATAAACTGCTGAATAAGCGGCGTTTCAAACGAGTCTGGGGCTATAGCTCCAAAGGGACTCATTGGGTTGGCGGGATGAAGGATCGCGGTACTTGGTTTGAATGAAAACCCCTGTGCAGCAAAAGCCGCGTCTACAGCGGCGTCATCTTGACCCGCCATGGCTTTATTCCACTGGGTATCAAGAAGTGCTTTTTTTGTTTCCTCTTGTTTTGCCAACAACTCTTTAGCCTGTTCTCTTTGCCAAACTGCCTGACCAGCGACTGCCGTTGTTGTTGCAAGTCCGCCAAGGGAACTAATCATCGCCTCTCTTTCTTGTGTGGCCCTGTCTTCAGCAAGTCCCGAAAGAGCCAACAACTCTTTTTCTTGTGCTCGCTTCTCCATTACATCTCTTGCTTCTACCTTCTGGCGAGCCATGGCCATTTCCTGCCTTGCCTTGGCGTCTGCCTCCTGTTGGCCTTTGAGGTATGCCCCCGCACCAAGTCCAGTTGTAGCCAGTAGTCCCGCTTGCTGGGCAGCCTGGGCCTGTTGCTGTTGACTTAGGGCGCCCTGCTCTTGGTTCAGCGCAACGTTCATCTCCTGGCCTGTAAGACCAAGGGTTCCAAGCTCTTGACGGCGCATAAGCTCTTCAAGGCGTTCTCGTTCTAAACGCTCGGCATCAGTCTCACCACCAGCGGCAATAGCGCCACCAATAGCGCCAACTCCAGCGCCAATAGCCGTACCGTAACCAGGAGCAATCGCTGTTCCTAATGAAGCCCCCGTTGCCGCACCTTCTGCTGCGCCTGTCAATCTACTTGCCATATTGTCCTACCTGTAAAAAGCTTCAAGGCTTACTGAGAAATTCATAAGAAAGCTATAACGACCCTCAGTCTCTCCGCGAATGGTAATAGAGTGATCTCCTTCGCCAAGATTCTTAGAGATGAAAAACCCAGACCAAACATTGAAGTTATGAGCAATCCAAAAGTCAGATTGCTGATGAGAGCCAGCATCAATAATATGACGAGTCGCTACCTCTGTTTCATATAACTTGACCCCATCAATGTATACTGTCGCCTTCGTAAGTGGCGACGTTCCAAGAAGGTTTATTGAAGGGGTTATTGGGTAAGCTGTAAACTGAAACATTACATCAGCCGCGCTTCTTAGAAAGAAGCTTATGCCAGTGTTTGAAAAGTTCATGTCTACCGGGTTGTCTGGGGCTCCACGGCCCGTTGGGCCATCTCCAACAAAAGACATTTCGTCTGATGTAGATCGGTATCCACCATCTAATCCGGTAGTAAACGTGTGCATGTTTACAATAGGATTGTAATGTCCGCGCATTATGTGTTTTGATTCTGCCCAGTTATCCGTTGCCATATCAGCAGAAGCAACACCGCCATCAACATAGTTGCGCATCTTGTCTGAGTTTTGCTGAATAGATGTTGCCGTAATGGGACCAGCAACAATTGTTATTGGTGCGAACGCCATTAGCTATCCCCCCTCATAACCATAATACTGATCTGGCCATTAGACATGGTGAAGTTGAAGGTGCTGCCTGCCCAGGGAATTCTCATATAATCAGGATGATATCGCCCAGCGCCCCACGTTGGAACATACAGTTGACGATCACCCTGGTACACCATTGGCCCTCTGCCATAAAGCTTCAACTCATAGACAGTGTATGCTTGGTCAGCAACATAGTTCCACGAACCGTGAACCATCCTGACACAATCACCGCCTGTAGTTGCAGAATCTGCTGCACCTTCCATCGAAATAAAAGAGATAGAGTCAGCTTTGCTTGTTGTGTTGTTGACGGTAACCCCTGCTCCTGGGCCAAAGTTATTGATAAGGTTTACCTCATTTGGCAACATTTGGTGTGCGCCACCGCCTGTTAGCTTCCAAGTCGGGAATATTACTAAACCAATACCGTCAGCAGGGTTGCCGCCGTTAGCTGAAATATCATTGCCGCAAGATGCAAAAGTTGAATCGTTGTGGCTTTTTAGATAGATGGTGTAATGAATGCGAATCAAATCACCAGTAGCAATCGCAAGATGACCACCGGCCAATCCAGTGAGGCTAAGGACAAGAGGGGGATGGTTTAGGCCCCCTGGATCACCATCCAACTCAAACTTCTGAGTGCCGTTCTGCCCGGAATATACCGTGTCTTCAATAACTCCTGAGTTCAGGTTGTTAGCTGTGTCGATATGAACCAGTGGCTCCATGCGGCCTGTTGAATACGCATGAGCGGCAAGCTGTCTTTTATCAATGCCTTCAGACCGAACATTCTCTTCATTGATTGAAGCAGTAGCTGTAGCTACGGCGGTGAAATTTGTGTTCGTTGCGGCTCTGTCTGTAATCTCACCGGCTTCAAAGTTTGTGGTAGTGATTGTGCTCATTATCGATACCTGTTGACGACTGTGATCTGACCACCATCATAATAAAATATTGGTCTTGCTAACTCTGTACCTGATGTTGGCACTGTAATTGTGCTTGGATCTGGATTGGCAGAAAACCGCCACCTTAGTGCAACTTCATGGACGCCAGTAGAAACAGGAACATCAACAACAAGATGTACTTGTCCTACATTTTGGTAATGACGACCCCCTGTAATGATAGGGTTTCCATCTAAAAGCAACTCAAATTGACACCAAGACTGTAGATGTGGGCCGCCACTTCTGGTAACGTTTGTCGTATTGATGTGGTTTCTCAACCAATACCAACCATTGTATTCGACATGCAGCATTCCCTCTTGAAATAAAGAGCTTACTTTTTGTGTTGAGTTGGTTTTCCAACCGCCCGCATAGTTGTTGTAGTTGGTGCATCTAAACTGTTCGGTTATTGCAGCGCCACCACTGCCATCATCCCAAGTAGCCGTAGCTAAAACAGTAGACTGCATTCTAACGCCTGGTTGAACAGCGTATTTTACAAGCGCCTTGGATGACAGTTCTTCATTAGAGATAGAGCCATTGGGCAGGTTCTCCCTGTCTAATCCTCCGTTTATCTCTCCCTTCATATTGTTGAATGAGGAGTTGAACTGATCAACGTCAAGGATATTGCTGGTAACGTGATCGCCTTCTGTCCATTTGAAAGCCATTAGCGTTTACCCTTGATTGTCTGTGTTTTGTTAGCGCCGAACTCTAACGAGTACCCCACAAGAACAATATCATTCTGAGTTTCAAACTCAAAGGCAAACGTAGAAGACGCGCCTTGTGCAATTGGGTATCGGATAGTTGTGAAGAAGGGGTCTTCCCAAACGGCTGTGTCCCAAACGGCTGTGCCAAAGACTCCTTGGTCTGGATGGTCGGCACGCTGCATCTTCTCACCAGAGGAAGTGATGCCTGTATAGTCAAAATCCCTGTAGTACGTCAATGGAATCGTGTTGTCTCCCTTGGTCATCACATGAAGGTAGACATACTTGACGAACTTCTTCTGTGCAGCCTTGCCCATGTCGTGCCACTTAGAGCGATACTTGGCATTAGGCGGTGGAGAAGCTTGGGTTGCTTGCGTTGGAGGATCACCAGGGACAGTAACAACCGAATAGCCACGGGCTCTTTTTCTTGAAACAACAAACAGGCCAGTTTCCCAAGTAGAGGGAAGCCCAACTTTGCCTGTGTTGTGGCCAAAGACTAACTCTCCATTCTGGTCAGAAGCAATAACACTTATTGGAAAGTCCTTTCTGGTAGACCATGTGTTCTTATCTACATGGTAGACCAATCCAAAGGCTGGCTTCTCTTCTCCGTCTACGGGCATGTAGCAGTGCCACTCACGCCACTTAGGGCTGTAAGTAGCAGAGGCACGAGCCAATAGGGCAGAATTGAATCTCTTCTCGGTCTTCACCAGGTTGGGGGTCATCTTCTCAATCTGCACTTGAGAGCCACCGTCAAGGCCACCAAAGATTCTATAGACTCCATCGTTGCCCAAGAACATGACACCAATGCCAGGAACAGAAGTCACAGAGTTTATAGCCCTACAACCAATGCCTTGAATGAATGGAACTACATTGAACCCTGTTGATGGATCACCACGAACAAGCTCAACAGAGGACTCACGAAAGACAATCAGGCTGTTGTAGTATGCGAACAAGCCCGTGATATCACCACCGTCACGAACACCTACATCAAAGTAGTTTGAGGCAGAAAATGAATCGGGATTCAGTGGGTTAGAAAAGTAAACTCTTGTGGGGTCAGACTGGCCACCGTCAAGAAAGAGGCAGTTCTTGAAGGCTGCTGCAAACCGAGCACCCGGACACGGGAACAAAACGCTCTCAGTTTCAGACGGGGCAAGCGTTACAAGAAACTGATCTGGAGTTGAGTCTGAATAAGAAGTTTCTACGTTATTTTTTACTTCGGCAACAAAGTAGTAGGCACCCTCGTTGTCTGCGGAAATACCACTTCCAAGGTTCTTGGTGCGGTAAATTCTTCTGGCTACAGTCCCTCTTGGTCCCGTTGGAAGATTTTCTAAAAGAACCGCCTGCCTAAGCTGTGTGCCAGCCCCGCTTGTTTGCCATTTTGCCAACTCAGAACTTGCAGAAAGGGGGCTTTCGCTTCCCGTTTCGCTTACAAAAGAAACGCGCCACCTATAATTGTTCTTAGCATTTACCGTCTTAGAACCAAGGCCGTATGTGTTTTGAAAACCAATAGGAACACCACTGTTCTGACTGTTTTGGTTTGTTGCGCTATCAAAAGGGTCAGCGGCAGCTATCCCATAAAACTGAACCTGCCCTTTACCAAGCCCACCAAGAGCACCGTTTAGAGGGTTTATGTCAGGCGTCCAAGGGCTAACCGGGCCTGGTACAGACTCCCACCCCAGTGTTGGAATTTGGTTGTTCCCTTTTTCACCGTCCCACTTCAATGGCTTATCGTGGCCATTCACAATGATTAGGTAGCGCCCAAAGGGCTCAAAGTCTGTGACTGGCTCATTGAGTGTTGGGATTCTCCTGAACGTATCAATGTCTACGATCTGCCCTGCACCAGCCACATTGCCTACAGTAAAGCGCAGATTGCATCGAGCAGAAGCAATGTTTTCAGACTCGAACAAAGTGTAGGTTCGAGCGCCACTATGGGTACTCCACACATACAGACTGTGAATCCTCTTCTCAGTAGTGAACGGTTGGTACAGTGTTGCGTTAGGGAAATACTTCTCGTAACCAATCCGATTGTCCCAGCCACCAGTAGCAGGGTCTACAGTGAAGTTCTCAAGTATAGTAGCCGAGTCGTCCTTCTGAGGAAGAAGCTCATCTATGCCGCCTACTCTTGGTACTTCAAGCTTTAGCCTTGGGTCCATGCTTATCCCCGAGTCGTTAGGCTGGTTTCTGTTCTAAAGCTTGCGTTGGTTTCACGGTAACCAAGCTTGATCCAATAGCCCGCACCTTCTGATAGATAGTTGTTTTCCATTCTTAGGAGTTCAACATCTGCCTTGCGTCGATAAACTTCTGAGTGCGTGACATTATCATGCTTCATAAAGAGTTCTTGGCAGGCCCGATAGACGAGGTATCGGTGGTGGTCAGGCGGAAACTCAGGGACATCTGTCTCTTCAATCAGTCTGTCGGGACGATAAACGAACCGGGCTTCGATTAGATAGTCTGTGTCCTGGCGAGGATAAAGGCGAACACGTTTATAGTGGCCGCTGTTCTCAGGAAGACGCTCACCTGAGACAAGGTAATCGGTAGCAACCACGATTCCTGTCATGGTAGTGACTGTTTCTGCCACGTTAGCAGCAGTCGAGGCGTAGTAACCATTCGCATCAGGAGTGCGGATATAGGCTTTCTTCAGGATTCCTGAGTTAGCGCCCGTGTTCTGAAGACCAGCAACATTGATAGAGTCGGAAGCACCAAGAGTTACTGTTGATTCAGGGGAAGGGGCGCTTTCTTTGTTCTTGTGTACAAAAGTGTACTTCACATAATGAACACCAGCCTCAAGAGTTCCTGCTGCGTTGACTGTTAGCCCAGAAGCTAAAACAGGCTGGGTCATGGTCGCATCATCATAGATGAGCCAATCAGTGGGCAGCCCTGTGGAGCTTAGAAGAAGAGAAAGCTCCTCATCACGAGCACGAGAAAGATAGGAGAAGTGGGCGTTCGTCCCTGATAGTGGGCTTCTAACGCCAATAGATAGAACCTCTGAACAATCAGCAGGCATATCAACAAAGCGTTGCTTCACTGTAATAGTCAGCCCTATTGTGGTTGCGCTGGCAGAAAAGTTCTCAAGGTAAAGGGTTCCTGCAATGCTTTTGGTAATGACGTACTCGCCATTGTCTACATCAGCGGCACCGGCAATCTCAACAATGTTGCCTTCCATCCAAGGCAGAAAAGGAGTTCCAGCAGCAGGAATAATTGTGTTGGCACCAATAGCAATCTGACCATTGGCGATGCTCACATCACGGTAGACCTGAATCTCTTCAGTCTCCTGGGCGAACTTCCAGGGACGGTCGGTAAAGAAGTCGAGGTAAATCTCGTTTACAACACGGTTGACCTCATCAATGTAGGTCTGGACGTTGGGGTCATAGTCTACGATAGACCCTACCATGTTTCTAATCTCTGAGAGGTTCACTTCTACTCCTAAGAAAAAAGGGCGGACACCCGATAAAGGTGCCCGCCCAAAGGTTCAGCGGGTTGTTTCTACAACTGGCGGAAGATGTAGCAATCCACTGTATTACCAGCGGCTGCCTCTAATGCCACTCCAAGAATAGGAGTAAGGGAACCGGCAGCACTTGCTGCTACTGCCTCACCGGCAGCGGCAACAAACGAACCACCAAGCGCAATAACACCAGTTGTCTTCGCGTTCTCGCAATAGCCTGCAACACAGACGCGCACCAAAGCACCACCAGCAGCAACGGTTGGTGCCGTGACGGTTTCAAGTGCAACGCCAATGACGGCGCCGGTTGCAGTGCCAAGAATGACCTGGCGTACCCGGTCTTCTCCAGCGGCACCTGTGTTCAACTGAACCCAGTCACCAGCAGTTACTGCTGCTGCGCAACCGAAGGACACGATGTCCGACATTTCACCAGTTACTTGTGCTACCTCAAGAGGCGGCTTTCCATGATTTAAGTGTCCGAATGACATGATTACGCCTCCGCGTCTACGAGCAAACCAAGGCTTGCAAGGTGATCAGCAACAATCTGGGTGCGAACGAACATCTGTGCTTCACGAGCAGCAAAGCCACTCTTGTGCTCGAAATCAGTCATCGAGAAGTTAGCATCAGAATCAAACACAACCTTCATGGTCTTGGTGTTCAAGAAGTACATTGATGGAGTGTTGGCATTGACCGCGTTTCCGAGGTTGTTTTCAACGTACATCAAAGCGCCGTTGTAAGCCAAGGCAAGACGACCTGCATCGAGGACAGTCTCTTTCGGCATGTAGCGTTCTTGAAGTTGCAACGTGTTCTTGTACAAACGGTACGAGGTTGGGCTTGCAAGAATCAAGTCCACAGACCCTTCGGGTGCGTAGATTTGAGTCTGAAGCATCAACTCGGCCATTCCGTTCAAACCGTTAGTGGCGAATGTTCCACCACCACCAGACACATCAAACGCCTGGTTCTGCCAGTTGCTTGTTGCAAACGTTGCTTTAGACAGACCACCAACGGTGTTCTGTTGAGTGCCGAAAGCAAGCTCTTCCAAAAAGCCCGACGCATTACCACCACCACCACCTGTGCTGTTTACACCGTTCAAGGTGCCAAGCTCAGTCAGAACAGTGGAGGTTCCACGGATGGTTTGAAGTTCCCACTCACGCTTCAGCATGCCAATGACAGACTTCATGCGAGAATCAGCAATCGAGATGACAGCGTTTTCGCCACGGTTGGAAAGCTCTTCCTTCTTGGTGATTACGATAGGAGCAACAAAGTCACACCATTCGTACTCAGGCGAACGCAGAACGTCAGCCACAGAAGAGGAGACAGCTTCGTAACCAGTAGCAAGCTGCGTAATGTTAGAGTGCTCTGCAAGAATTGCAGCGCGAGTAATGCGTTGACCACCGTTGATCACTTCGACACCACCAGCTTTCTTGATGTGATCAAGAAGAGGTACTGTCTGGAACAGGTTGTCCAACGCTTTCTTAGACCGCGCACGCGCAGTTGAACTAAGAATATCGTTTTGAATAGCCATGATAGACGAATCCTAATAGGCACAAAGGCCATGGAATAAAATAGAAGAAGTTTAGCGGTTGTCCCAGTGGGGCCGAAAGACTTCTGCTTATCCATAGAGGGGCTTCGTCTTCAAAAAGAAGAATAGCAAAGACGCCTCTTCTTGGCAACTATCAGATTTTGACTTTGCTCTTGTTGTCACGAATCCAGTTGTAAATAGCAACAGGGTCATCACGGTCTAAGATGTGCTTTGGAACGCCACCAACAGAACCTCTTGAAGCTCCACCAACTTTCAGTCCAGCTTCACGGGCAAGCTTCTTGTAAGCAGCAGCCTCAACATCTTGGGTCTTCATATCTTCAGCAAGCTTACGCCCTTTGACCTGCCAATAGGCTTGCTCAAGGTTCATGTGCTTATGCTCTTGTAGCACGGCTACAACGTCAGCCTTCATATCTACAAGGTCGGGATGCTCCGACTTGAACACATCAAGCTTGTGCTTCTGCTGTTGTAAGACATGAGCTTGGCGCATAGGCTCCATCATCTCAGTCATGCGTTTAGCAACCTCCTGCTCAATACGTCCTTCAAAGGACTTTGTATCGTAGGGGTCAAAGTCTTTGTTCTCAACAGCCGCCTTTTCAGAAACGGTCTTGTAGAAGTCAGACTCAAATAGAGCCTTTTCTCTTGCATGAAGAGCAGACTTAGCGTTCTCCAGGGCCTTGCGTTGGTCAGAAAGGTTCTGAGTCTTCTTAGTAAAAGAAGAGCGCAAGTTGTGAAATAGCTTCTTTGCTTCAGGGTCCAGGCTTCCCATGACCGCTTTATAGTCTACACCCTTGTAGTCTTCTTCTGACTTGAAGATCTCGTCATCAATCTTTTCAGAAGCAAACTCATCAATAGAAGGCGTTGCTTCTGCTTGGGGTTGTTCAGTAGCCGGGGCAGCCTCCTGCTCAGGGACCGACTCCGTTGCAGGGGCTGCCTCTACGGCAGGTGTTGTTTCTTGTGGTGCTTGTGCTGGTGCTTGTGCTGCTTCTGACATTTACATTCTCTCCATTAGTAATGATTCTTCATCAACTGCTGCAACATCTTGCGCTGCTGCAACGTCAAAGGGTGGGGCGTCTTCAGGAACGCCAGAGGGAACTTCCTCTTCTGCTTCTGAACGAAGGAAGGTTTTGAACGACTGGTTTGCGGCAAGTGTATCAAGTCGTGCTTGGATATCCTCAAGTCCAGCGGAGTCAGTCGCGGTGGACACATCAAAAGATAAACGCTCTAATCCAGCAGCGGCAGCGGAATCAGCAACCATTGATAACGACTGAACAAACTCAGAAGGAAGGGGGCCGTCAATATCTTCTGCAAAGGATGGGTATGCAGGAAGGTTGAACATAGGAAGAACTTGGTTCAAAGAATCAACCAATGCGTTGAGATCCCCAACAGGGAAGTCTCCGCTTGGAGCCATCTGCTCAAAAGCACCTTCCCTCGCCGATTCTGCTTCACGGGCGCGTGACATGAGTGCTTCTTCTTGTGGTAATAGTTCAGCCATTATGCTTCCTTTGCGGCGTCTTTCGCCATTGTTCCGTTCTTTTTCATCTCAGCAACAGTGAAAGTCTCAGCGATTGCTCGACCCTTGTCACCCTCAAACTTCTTCACATTGTTCTTGTAACGCGCAATGTTCAAGTCTTGTTGTTTCTGGTGGGCAGTTTGCCTCTGTAAGGTGTCCTCAACGTGGTGCTTGTCAAAGTCTCCCGTTGATACGAGCCCTTTTTTCTCCATGAGCGCTTCTCTCTGCATACTCGTGTGGTAACGAGCGCCGAGGCCACGATCAAAAAAGCCATCGACGCCGTACTTACCCGTCTGGTCACCCCAACGACCCGGCGTATGGGCCGGAATTGAGATCTGTTTGTATGAGTCACTGTCACATTCTGGGCATTTGATAGAATCTGGAACCTCCTCTCTGGGTAGAAACAGGGCCTCGTGTATATGCTCACCGCAAAAGTAATCAAATAACGGCATTACTTTGTGCTCTTAGAGCCCTTACAGGCCCATCGTTTCCGACTAAGCCTCAATGGGCTGTTGGGATTCTTTGCTGCTTTAGGGTGCTTCTTCATTTGCCCGCTACTACGGGCACAATAAGAGTTTCCCTTCTTGGTTCCAGGTTTGACCTTAGCGCCTTTCTGGCCATAAGAAACCTTTTTCCCAGACGCTGTGACCTTTACTCTGGCCTTTCCTTTTGCGGGCTTACGAGTTGCCATTACTTTTTCTTCCCTTTCTTGCTGGCGTAAATTGCTTTTTGTTGCTTTTGCGCCTGGGGTTTAGTCATTCGTTTTTTAGTTTTTGTGTTCTTGACTTTGTATCCGCCACTTTTTCTTTTTACTACAGGCATTACTGTGTGAATCCTACGCCACCACCCAACAGCATGTCAGTCACGTTGCCTGGAGTGGGGTTGTTTACAAGGTCTTGTGCCGTAACTGGCTCTTCAGGGTTGGCAACACCGGGTATTCCTGCGCCTGGTTGCTGTGGAGCAGGGGCAGCTTCCAAGAAATCTTCAGGAAGACCCATCGTTCTGACCACTTCTTCAAGAATCTTCTGGTTAGGAACGCCCAAGGCTTGCAACAACTGAGCATTCTGAAGCAATCTCTGCTCACGAATGGCCTCAGATATAGGCGTAGACGCTTGGTCTGCTGCGAAAATCTGGAAATCACCCGTCAAATCGTCCGGCTTCACCGTCTGAGCCTCCCCATCCAACAGCACAAGGGTCGGAACCTTGGCCTCTTCAATGAACAATGCCACCATAAGCAGGTAAACACGGCCCATCATTTCGATTGCACCGTCCCGTTCACGAGCCATGCGGCCAATCTCACTCGTTGTGTACGCTGCCAGCGCCGCAATCTCCGTTGCAGTAGCTTTTGTAGCCTCTCCGCGAGTAAATGCTGCGGTAACAGACCCTGCATCTTTGTCTCGAATGACATCTGACATATAGCGAGAGACTTCAGCAGGCAGATTCTGGTGTGGGACGGGGCGAATAATGGTGTCCAGTGAATCATCAGTCTCTACCTCTACAAAAAGACCGTCAATACCACTGGTCACCTGAGCCATCTCGTCATCAGACATGGCCCCTTTCTTCACCAACCACTGCCTCGACGCCTTACGAACCGCATTTGCTTGGAATGAGCGTATGATGTTCATCTCATAGAGCTGGTCGTAGATTCGCTTGATGGCTGAGTACCCAAGCATGGGCTGATCTGGAATCCTGTTGTAATAAAGCGGCACAATAGGGGCATGACCACGATTCTCTGCGTCCCTAAACGGAATAAACTCAGCACTGTCCAACCATTTGTCTGCACGTTGAGGACACCACCAGTAAAGCTTGTCATCTACCAAGTCGTAAAGCTCAACGACCCTAACATACTGGAACATTGGCGATATTGGGCTTTCTTGGGGGTCTTTCGGACGCGCACCACCCGTTGCTTCCTTGATCCCTTGGTCAAAAAAGCTAATCATCTCCCCACCAATGTCATCAAACTTGCCGCCAAACTTATCTTTGGCTTCTGCTACAGTCATGTAGTAAACATGGCCAACAAATCTCTGGGTATCCCACCGTGTTGCATCCCTATCCACAATCACCTGCCAAGGAGGCACAGCAACAGGAAGAACGCGCTCATATAGATTCTCTCGATTCGTAATCGTCAGCTTTAGAAAGCTCATTGGGTAGATAAGCGCCATACGAGAAGCGTTTTCAATCTCATTCCGGCTGTTGAGCAAGAAGTGATTGATAATGTTCTGGCTTTTCTTGGTGTCACCCTTGCCTAAAACGCCATTCTTTACAACAACAGCAGGGTTCTTTGCAAAAAGAGAGGCTTGAAACGACTCAATGTACCCATACCCATCGTTAGTTTGGATACGAATCTGGCTAAGGCCCGAGTCTTTCTCGGTATCCCAGAAGTCCATCTCATACACAGCCTTGTATCTAACCAAGGCATCCCTCTTGTCTCCCCAATACCGTTCATGTGTATCAAGGATTACTTGCAAATCTTCTGGTTTCATTTATATCACCTGTCGTATGGCCAGCGATCCGACTTCTTCTTCACGCTTGGTTGTGGGCTATCACTATCCATCAATGTCTCAAATCTTTCTGCTGAAATATTCAGCGGCTCTTCCATAGAAAAAGGAACTCCCAATAGACCCCCAGCAGCAGTAGAGGTAGCAGATAGCGCAGCACTGGACAAAGCAGGGGTAAGCTTAGGTGGTGGTGTTTCCATTATCTCGGGCTTTTCGTCTCCCCTAATCCAATCACCGGCAGAGGATAAAGCGCCGCCTATTTTCCTCATGCCCAACCTGGTTGCTGGGTCCGGCCAAGCAGGGTTAGCCCCCAACAACTCTCCTATTCCCCCGGTTTCTTTTACCATTGTCCCAAGGTGCTTCTTAGTTCCTGTTGCAAGCCCGTGCTCTTCAGCTTCTTTGCTAAGTCGATATCCTTCGTAAGCTACTTCTAAAGGCAGCGCGAACTTTAGAGCGCCCCTCAAGAGAGTCCTTACCCCACTTTTTGGGATACTCGGCATCTCTGGAAGATAGAAGCCCTTTTTTTTCAGTGGGTGAGGAGGTGTGGGGCCACTGAACGGTGTAGGGGCGTGTGGTCCAAGAGCATATTCTATATTTCTTATCTGGTCTGCCGTTACTCGCTGCCCAACAGAGGCGCTATTCAAGAGTTTATCAAACTTCTTGTATGACTTATCATATAGCTTTGTAAGCTCTTCTACCCTTCCACCGGAAACGTCCATCCTAACGCCAGATTCCACTTCCGATAAGAGACTCTCCATCTCCGCCAGCTTCTTCGCGGCGTCATGCAATGATTTGAACTCTTTTCCAGACAGACCTACTGAAACTATTCCTGCCCCTGCACGGGCAGTGTCTGCTATCTGATCTCTTGTCTCCCCCATCAGTAACCACCCGTCTTGTTCCCGCCCCGAACATTCCAAGGCAGCATTCTTGTTGACTTCTTAGCCTTCATAGCAGCAATGTGCTTCTCCATCATGGCCCTCTTCACAGAATGGGACACCATCAAAGGCATCCTCTCAAGCAAGTAATAGCACAAAGCCATAGAAACCGTCACATCATCATTCTTCCGTTTGGCTGCTTGAGGCTTGTCTTTGATATAAACAATCGTCTTCAACTCTTCCAAAACATGACGGTCGAGCTTCATAATAATGCCGCTATCCACAACCTCTTTGATAGCCTGGAACAACAAGGGCCTTGTCCCCACTGTCGTCCTAAACGGCTTTCCTTTATCGTCCTTATACAGCCCTTTGACCTTCAACTCTTTCAGCTTGTGAAGAACCCAATGCCCATTACCGTTTGACTCTACAATCACTTTCGGCTGGTGGTAACGGGTCCAAACGCTAACGATGACCTCGGCAAGCTTAGAAGGAGGGGTTGTATTGCTAATGAAATGGTAAACAGGTTGGCGCGTGCTGCCAGAAACAACAGTAATCGCTGAGAAGTCAGTCTTCTTCCCCAAGCCACTACCAACATCAACGCCCAAAACATACGCCTCGCCCGGTTGCGGTGGTGCATACTGCCTGTGCTCATGGCTTCCCATGTCAACAGGGTCAATCTTATCCATAGCCACTGGATCAAAGAACTGTACGCCACTCGACCTAAACGCCTCTTCAATCGTGGCAGGGTACTCACGAATAAACTTCTCTTGGCCTAAAGTCTTCAACTGCTTCTTGCGCCAACACAACTGCTGAGTCGTAATCTGTAAGTCTTCCTGCACCTTCTTCTCAACCGCAGTCGGAATATACCAGCCTGGAATCTCCTCTACAGCATAAGCAGCGTGAGAATACCAAGGGAAAAACACCAGCGTCCAACCGTTCTCACCCTTCATGGCACCTTCAACAAGCTCATGGAACTTATCACCAGGCGTATTCGGAGTGCTCTCAATAATAATCTGGCCCTCACCAACGGCTGCCATAACCGTAGCCATTGTCTCTTCCTGATTCTCATAGAAAGCAAACTCAGACAAATGAACGCTATTCATTGCAAACGAACGAGTACCACCCTTACCGCTTGCCGTGTGAGTCCGAACCGTCGCTCCTGAGTCCTCAAAGGTCAACGTCCTTGAAGACGACTTAGACAAAGGCCTTCTCAACTGAACAGGCAAATTATCATAGAAGGTCTTCTCCATACGATGCAACTCTTCAGCAGAATCACGAGTATGGGAAATCACAGCATACTGCTTAGGTTGACTGGCCATATACGTCTGCCAGAAGTGCCAACCACGAACAAGCGTAGAGATACCCATCTGACGAGCCTTGAGGATAATCACACGATTGCTCGTCTTGAGTACCTCCAACAACTTCTTCTGAGGCTCATTCAAATCGAACGAACTCAACCGCTGACGCTGCTTGTGCATAATCGTCAACCGAGAGATGAACTGTTCAGGATCCTTTAGAAGGTCACCAAGCTCCTCATTCATCTTGGCCACTCAACCATTGCTCCATCGCATCTGTTCCACCCTTCACCTTCACCTTGCTGCCCTGCAACTCAAGCTTGGCTCTATCAAGAACTATCTTGGCCGCATCTGTCCGCTCCTTGGCCGATGAGTCCTCATTCGACATAACAGCCCTAAGAACCTCCACAGCCTCGTACACGGCGTATGAGAGCGCAAGCTGGGCACCTGCTGCCTTCTTGTCCTTGTACACTGTCATCTCAGCGGAAAACTCAGGCTCTTTGGTCCATTTCCATATCGCTGAACGGGTGACGCCTACCTTCTCAGCAGTGGTAGCCATACTGTGCCCCGCTGTAAGTAGCCGGAGTGCTTCTTGTTTCTTCTCTGGTAGTGCCATGGGGAGAGCATAACACAATGTTTCCGCAGATTTTTTGGGCTGTGTTTGTTTCCGAGGTTTGTAATACAAATAATGTTGACAACAACCGGGGTCTGTTTGGGGGGGGCCCTCCCGCGTCCTACCGCGCGCGTCCTACCGCACGCGTCCTACCGCACGTGTTCAAGCGAGCACACGGTGCAAAGGCCATGCCAGCGGATAAATACCCCTCCCTGTTTGACAAGGCTTGACGGGGTGGGGTACCCGCGCCCGCCTGTGTGTGTGCGCGTGGGTGTGTGCCCGCGAGCCTGGGTGTGTGTGCGCGTGGGTGTGTGTGAGGCTCTTGATAGTTCTACTAACCAGTACAATCAGGTTGAGATAGTTTGCAATACCTCTTGAGATTCTACCCTATCCAAAACCAAACCAACCCCAAGACCAAGCCAATAATACAAATACTCCAAAGCCTGTTTGCTGGGCCTGTAATGCCCCTACAATCCATTCTGACCCCTTAGCCATGCCATGGTACCAACAAAGACCCACGAAAGATTAGGCTCTCAGTCTAGCCTTTTGACATTCACCACACATGCCATAATCATCGAATAGTGCAAATAGTGCAAATAGCACAGATAGTCCAAGGCTTGTAAACTTTATGTCACGTGTATCTTTTCACTTGACCTACTGTAAAGTGCAATGGTAGTCAGAAGGGGTGAGACAGAACCAACCAACCAACCAAGGAACAGACCATGACCATCACCGAAATCCAATCAGCCCTCCACGAAGCTATCCACCTCTCAGAATATCTTGGAGAACACGGAACCCATAGAGACTTAGAAGACTACCAAGAAAGCTTAGAAGATATTGCAAGACTTAACGAGCTTCTCAACGACATCGAAAACTAAACCAACCAACCAAGGAACCAAGACCATGACTTACCAACCACCAACAGTACCAGCCTCTGCAGCTATGTGGACGGCTACCACGGCTAACAGTAAAACCGGAAACATCCCCACGTTGTGGGTGGGTTCAACACGTGAAGAGTCAAAGGCCTCCTGCAAGGGCTGCCCCTTGCTTGACAATGGATGCTATGCGCAAGGTGGTACACCGTCGATGGGGCACAGCTCGATGATTAGGGCAGCCGATAAGGGCAAAACCTATAGCCTTAAGGATGCGCTCCTACAGTCTTCACGGTCTGCTAAGATGGCAAGGTTTGGTGCTATTGGTGACCCCGGCGCCTTGCCCTTGACCTATCTAAATAAGGCAGTAAAGGCTGTGCGCTCCGTAGGGCTTGACGTTGTGGGATATACTCACCACTGGCGAGGGCTTCCAAAGTTAGCCGGTGTATTCATGGCATCGTGCGACACCTTGGAAGACTGCGATGATGCCAAGTCGATGGGCTATCGCGCTGCAGTAGTCTTACCGTGGGACCATAAGGGGAAATTTACTACGCCTAAGGGCCTTAAGGGTATCGTCTGCCCAGCCATGGCGGCAGAAGATAAGGGCAAGTCTGTAACCTGCAACGAGTGCAGGCTTTGCGACGGTAGTAAGCCCGGTCCTATCATCGGCTTCCCTAACCATGGACCCAAGGACTCACACAAGCGACGGGCTGCCAAGATTGCCGCAAAGCCTAGCCCTATCCAAAACCTAGACATCTAACCCAACCAACTAACGGGGGCGCAAGCCCCATAGGATATCCATCATGCACAAAATCAACCTTCACATTCAAGCCCTTGCAAAGAAGGGGCTATCCTTGGAAGCTATCGCCGATATTATCTACAGCACTCATGGCATGCATGAGCAAGTGACGCGCGCCCTTATTCAATGGAGCCATGCCATTACAGACGGTGACTTGTCGCCCAACGGTGGTGCATGATGAGACTCTACTCTCACGCCATGCTTGGCCTAGCCGCCTTCTACCTAATCACCATTATTCTCTTCTCAATCTAAACAAAGGAACCAAGACCATGACCAACCAAGAAAACAAAAGAACAGCGAGACAAGAAAAGAGAGACGCCCGTCTCAAGCAGAGAGAAATTGAACGCGAGCAACAACGCAAGCACACAGTCAAAAACGTGAGGGTACTTGACGCCTACCATGCCAAGCCTCAGTTTCTATCGGACTACACCGACGATGGAGAGCGCCGGGTATGCAACCCAGACCATGCATGGTTCATCCTTGTCACCCTACAAGACGGGACGCGCTGGTTCTCATTGACCGACGCCCCGTTCGAAACTTACTTCAGCACCGATATGCGCGAGTTGAAAACCGGAGGCCGAAGGTTCAACTATGAGACAGGCAAGAGCAGCACCGAACTTGAGCCCCTCTTTCAGGCTGGCCCCTCGCATGTGATGTGGACTGAAGGCCTCATTGCTAAGGCTCGCATGGAGGAACGCGCAAACAACCTGCCCCGCGTGCTTGACCCTGACCCTACAGTGTGGGGCCGATGGCCCTATAGCGAATACGGTTCAGACGAATGGTCGGCAGAGATGCGGGACCTTGAAATGCGGGAGCGCCAACAATAGTCGAAACCCCTAACGGGGTCTACGGGACTGCCTACCCGTACTGATGAGACAGGCACCAACCAACCCACCAACACGGGGCTACGCAGCCCCACTAAGGACCATCACAATGAAAACCTATTCAATCCAAAACGAAAACTCAGCAAGCAATCTAAACCAAACGATAACCGTCAACGGTCTAAGCAATGCCCTAAAAATCTGCAAAGCCCTAAGCTCAACGGGCTCTTGCCTGTTGACCGACACTGAAACCGGAACCATTTGGGCTGTACTAGGTGGCAAGCGTTGGTTTCAATACGTCTATAAGAACGTGGAATCAATCGACTAACCGCAGCCGATCGGGTGGGCGTGCCTCCAATAGCCGGCGGTCGCCCACCCATTTAGTTGGCCCATCCCACTTGAGATTGAGCGTTGATAGCGTACCAGTGCGGCGCTTCCTTGCTACAAGTTGCACCATATTTTTTGGGCCTGATACTTGTGCGCTTGGGTCGCGCTCCCGAAAGTAATC
>Ga0209337_1001335_pt1 | contig 18855 bp, 11 predicted proteins | sample LinPmetageLP53_FD_184044 | JGI IMG/M metagenome (GOLD analysis project Ga0209337, IMG submission 184044) | Marine viral communities from the Pacific Ocean - LP-53 (SPAdes) (version 2) | ecosystem: Environmental > Aquatic > Marine > Oceanic | place: Pacific Ocean | collected 2010-02-08 | reverse complement strand
GAAAACTTGGACTACTGGTTCAGTTGGAGCTGCTACATCTGCTTTAGATGCAATGCAAATTCACTATTTATCTGAAAGATGTTTAGTTACACAAGGTGCTAACAATTTCATGTTAATGAAATAAGCACTGTTTATATTAGAGAGGTTGGGGTTAATTCCCCAACCCCTTTATTTTTATTAATTTTATTATATATTATATTATGGCAAAAAAACAAAAACAAACAAAAGTGGAAACAACTCCACCGGTTATAGAACAACCAAAAGTTGAAACACTGGTTATGGAAACTCCAAAGCCAAAAAAAAATAAATGGGAAATAAAAAATAGAATATACAGATTAAAAGGAAACAAAAAGCCTTTATCTAGATCTATCAAATCTGCAGATATATTTTATTTTGATGAAGTAAAAGGTTACGAAAGAGAAATCAAGTATTGTCAAAACCAAAGAACAGTATTTGTAGATGAAATGAAAGGAGAACAAAGATTAGAACATGTTGTTTTTAGAAACGGTATGTTAATGGTAGAAAAAGAAAAAACTGTTTTGCAAAAATTTCTTTCATTATACCATCCTGATAGAGGTGTAATGTTTTACGAAGAAAGACCAGAAGTAAAAGCGGCGAGCGAAGTTGATTTTATTGAAATGGAAATTGAAGCATTAAATGCAGCACAAAGCCTAGATATAGATATGGCTGAAGCTGTTATGCGTGTAGAATTAGGCTCTAAGGTATCAGAGATGAGTTCTAAAGAACTTAAAAGAGATTTACTATTATATGCTAAGAAAAATCCTGAATTATTCTTAGATTTAGTAAATGATGAAAATGTTGTACTTAGAAACTTTGGTATTAAAGCAACTGAAATGGGGATATTAAAACTATCCACCGATCAAAGAACTTTTACGTGGGGATCTAACGATAGAAAACTAATGAATGTTCCTTTTGATGAACATCCTTACTCAGCTTTAGCCGCTTGGTTTAAAACTGACGAAGGCATGGAGATTTACTCCAATATTGAAAAAAGATTAAATTAATCTAACTGTAGATGCGGTCGCTCTACGGGGCGATTGCAAACTACAAAATTAAATTATATGGAAAATAAAAAATCTAAAGGATTAGGCGACTCAATAGAAAAATTTACAAAAGCAACTGGAATAAAAAAAGTTGTAGACACGGTAAGTAAGGTAACTAAAAAACCCTGTAACTGTGGTCAAAGAAAAAATACCTTAAATAGATTATTTCCTTATAATCACAAATAAAAAAAATAAATGGTAAATATAGATACAGTATATCAGAGAGTTTTAATTTTAGCCAACAAAGAACAAAGGGGTTATATAACACCTCAAGAATTTAATCTATATGCTAACCAAGCTCAAGTGGAAATATTTGAACAATATTTTTATGATTTAAATCAAGCTCACCGTGAAGTTGGTAATGATACTACTTATGCAGATGTAGACGATATGCTAGAGGAAAAAATGCAAATATTTGAAACTCAAGACATCGCGACTACGATTACTAGTTATAATAACAGTGGTGATGGCGGTTTTATCCTTCCAAACTATATTTATAGAATTTCTAGAGTAGAAGGTTCCAACGGTGTTGATTGTGATATTTTGTCAACTAAGGATTTTAGAGACGCTATAAGTGGTGGGCTTTTAACAAGACCCACTGCAACGCGGCCAATAGCGAATATTAAAAACAATGCAATACGTATGTTTGCTGATGGTTTTGATCGTCCGTCTAATATTTTTTATTTTAGAATACCACATAAAGTTTCTTGGGGTTATTTTGTTCTAAAAGAAAAAGCTTTATATAATTCTGATCCAGCTAGAACCACACATTTTGAACTCCACGCATCAGAAGAAACTGAATTAGTTTATAAAATATTAAAACTTTCTGGGGCTGGAATGAAAAGAGATGATGTTATGAGGACTGGTCAAGGTTTAGAGGCTGTACAAATTCAACAAGAAAAACAATAAATAAATGGGATATTTAAATCAGTTAGCAAATAATTATTACAGTGGAAACAATCACGGAAACTACCAATTTGTTTCTTTAGATGATATAATAAAACAATTTATGATTGTTTATGTTGGTGAAAATAAAATTATACCAAAAGCAAAAAGATTAGATGTTGCTTTTCACGCTCAAAGAGCTATGGCAGAATTATCTTTTGATACATTTAAATCTTTTAAAGCATGTGAGCTTGTAATACCAGCCACTCTCCAAATGACACTTCCTTCAGATTATGTTAACTATACTAAAATTAGTTGGGTAGATTCAGCTGGAATAAAACACTTATTATACCCTACAAGTAAAACTTCAAATCCAGAAATTAAATTACAAAATGATGATGGAGATATTGTAGAAAATTCACTTATTGCCACTGGAGATTTAGTTTCCGGATCATCAAGCGTAACTTTAGACGGTGAATATAAAAATATTGTACCTGGAATGGTTATTAGTGGTCCTTATATTACTAAAAGAACATTAGTTGCCACGGTAACTAATGCTAGTGGTATAACAACAATTACTATGGAGGATAGTGCTGGGGTTGCTGCTACTCCTCTTCTCCCTGGGACTACCACGGACGTAGGTAATACTGGAACGGTTTTGTTATTTTCAAGTTTAGGACAAGTATATTCTGAAGAATCATCACATATAATTGAAGGTTTATCGTGGGGTGATGGTACTGCCGCTGATTTTGATTATAAAATAACAGGTACGGCTTCTACATATTCAAATATAAAAATAGGAATGCTTGTTGTTAATGATAATTTTCCAGCAGGTACTACTGTAACAAATGTTTCGGGCACAACTATTGTTGTTAGTACAAAACCAACTAATACAACAGCTGTAACCGATGGTGAGGTTACTTTTATATCTACAGATCCAATAGATTCCACAGCTTGGTCTAATTACAAATCTAGTACACCATCTGAAAATCAAGATGATTACCAAGATGATACTTACTGGCCTGCAAATGGAGAGCGATATGGATTAGACCCTCAGCACGCTCAGGCAAATGGATCTTTTTATATAGACCAAGTGTCTGGAAAAATACATTTTAGTTCTAATATTTCAGGAAAAACTGTGATATTAGATTATATAAGCGATGGCCTTGGTGATGACACGGAAATGCAGGTTCATAAGTTTGCAGAAGAAGCAATGTATAAGTGGATTTCTCACGCTATACTAGCTGGTATGTCTGATATTCCAGAATATCAAGTCAATAGATTTAAAAGAGAAAGATTCGCCGCCATAAGAACCGCTAAACTACGGTTATCAAATATTAAGTTAGAAGAAATCACTCAAATTTTAAGAGGTAAATCGAAACAAATAAAACACTAGTACATGCCAGAAATCAAGCATAATTTTACCAGTGGTAAAATGAATAAGGATCTCGACGAGAGACTTATTCCAGACGGAGAATATAGAGACGCAATGAATGTGCAGGTATCGACATCAGAAGGTTCTGACGTTGGTACCATTCAAAATATACTACCTAACAATTATGGTTGTACAGATGAGGCTGGGGTGCCTACCCCAATCTCAGGAAGTTTAATTAATCCCCATGCTACTACTGTTGGTTCTATTTCTGATGAAAAAAATGATAGTTTATATTGGCTTATTTCTAACCATAGCACCTCATCGTCAACCACCGCTACCGCCGACGGGGTATTAAGCGCGGCGGGTGGTAATCCAGGCTCTTGGTGGGGAGACCTTAATATATCTGTATTATCAGGAAAATATCTTCTTAAAGATGTTATAATGGAAGCGAAAATTGGAAAAACCGCTGCGGTTGTTGGTGAAGCAGGAAATATTATCGCCTCAAAACCAACAGCGTTGTGTGCTCCGGTTTTTGTAGACGTATGGGGTTTTATAATTAATAGTGCAGGTGGATCTGCAAACGGTGATTTGTACTTCAACGTTGGGGATGTGGAGCTAGCTAATTTATTAGAGCCGGGATGGAAGATAGCTTCGATTAGACCAGTTGGTATGGGAGGAATACATGATGTCGCTACCGTAGAAAGCATTGTTGAGTTTTTTACTACGGAAATTAATGTTACCCCTAGAACGATCAACACCACTTCTTTTGTACAAAAAGGTTACTATGGTGAGGTAGCTCTTGGACTTCAGTGGGTAGGCTCATTTGCAAGCGGGGTTTGGGAGTATGATGGAAGTATTTATTTACAAGTAGAAATTGATGGACTTGGCCCTGGGCAAGATGAAATTATTGGGGCCTCAAATTACATGGGGCTTGGATACAAACCTCAAGTAGGGGATGAAATACGTGAGTTTGGAGTGAATTCTGGTATTAATGCATTGGCTAATATCCTCTTTCTTCCGAGTGGTAGTAATAGTTATAGCCCCACAGCTACAATAACTTCTGCTGGGCCTTATCAAACAATAAGTCCTACTGGTGGAACTCATGATTGGTGGAGAATCAGAGTTCAAGAACAAATAGTAACAAATTTCGGTCAGAATAATTGGCTTCAAAATGCTAATCATAATCTTCAGTATTATTCTAACGCATGTACCGGTGCTATTCAGAATTGCCACTATGTGACTTCTCCTCTTTGGCGTAACATGGAGGTTTTCAGCGAACAAACAACCCTAACTCCTGATGGGAGTGGAATAATGGAGTTTAGTGTTGCCCAAAACCTTTTACTTAATAACGCACAGGTAGGTGATACAATAGGTTTCTCAAAAGCATACCCAGCTTATGATGCCAATAACGCGTTCAATCCTCCAAACAGTATTCCTATGTGTATCTATCATTTACAACTTGCAGAACCTTCAGAATATGTTTTTGGTTTTCCCTCTGGCTATTGGACTGACCCTGTCCCAGGTGAGATTATAATCGACGATTGTCAGGGAATTGGAAATATAGTTCAACCACAATCTGGTCCTAGCGGTGGGTATGGAGGAACTACAATTAATATTCAAGGTGTTGAAGAAACAGTTGTTAAACTTGACACACGTATAGATACTACGGTTTTTGGGGATGATGTACCAGTAATATTTTACAATCCTAATAGAGTTTTAAATTTTAATATTGATAAACTTGTTACAGGAATAAATATTGTTGACGATTTGTTATTTTGGACAGATGGCAACAGTGAGCCTAAAAAAATAAATATTAAAAGAAGCCGTCAAGGGACAGACGCTGGTGGTTTTTTACATACTAAGCTTGTTAATACTTTTACTTCTCCCGCAAGTGGATATGTTCCTGTTAGAGAAGAACACGTTACTGTTATTAAAAAAGCACCAAACAAAACTATAACAGTTGCTACTGAAGATTTTACTTCTCTTGAAAATGCTGAGGTATTCTCCGTTTTTCATGGTTCTGCTGGTAACAATGCGTTTGAGGACATGACAATAGGTCAAACTACGTTGATTACTATTAAATGGGATGGTGTTGGTAATCAACCCACTGCAGCAACAGATCAAACGTTGGAAGGTATTCAATTAAACGATGTTTTAAGATTTTCATCGTCTAATGGTGGGCCAGTTTATGTTTCCGAGGAACTTTTAAACGGGGGATATGAAATAAGAGCAGTTGTCACAGACGTAAGCTTCACAAATTATAGTTGGGCTGATTCAGGTTATAAAGTATTTCGATTAGAGATTTTAAGTATTACGGCTGATGCAAATTTAACAGATCCAAACCCAAAATGGTATGCTGTTGTAGAAGGCACTGGCAAAAGACTATTTGAAAGAAAATTACCAAGATTTTCTTATAGATACAAATATTTAGACAACGAATATTCTACTTTCGCCCCTTTTACAAGCGTTACATTTAATCCTGGAGAATTTCGCTACCATCCTACAGAAGCTTATAATACTGCGATGGTAAATAATATAAAAAGTATAACGCTAAAAGATTTTGTGAGTTCTGACATACCCGCAGATGTAAAACAAATAGATTTATTATATAAAAATGATACTGATCCAAATATATATATAATAGACACTTTAACGCCTAAAGATAATTCAACTACCTCTATAGCAAACCCTTGGTATAGTAATGGTACGGTTGATGTTGGTGATCAAATATCAGAAAACGGTAAGTTTGCAGCAACTGGTTCGTATGATATTAAAACTGAAAATATTTTTACCACTCTACCTTCTAATCAATCGCTTAGACCTTGGGATAACGTTCCAAAAACAGCTTTAGCACAAGAAGTAACTGGTAATAGAGTTGTGTATGGTAATTATGTTCAAGGTTATAACCTCAGCAATGAAGCAGGTGATAGCGGTGTTATTGTTCCAGAAATTGATATTAGTTTGCAAACAAGAAGTACTGCAGAGCCTTCGGCTTTTGGAAAAAAATCAATAAAATCTCTTAGAAACTATGAAGTTGGAGTTGTTTGGGGAGATAAGTATGGAAGAGAAACACCAGTTATAACGCCAAGTTCTGGATCTTTAAATGTTCCTAAATCAAGAGCTGAACAAAGTAATTTTATAGGTTTAACGCTGAAAGATTCTCCTGATTGGGCAGATTATTATAAATTTTATATTAAAGAAACTTCAAATGAATATTACAATTTAGCGTTAGATAGAGTTTATGAAGATGGTGAAGACCTAAATATCTGGTTATCTTTTCCATCGATTGATAGAAATAAAGTTGACGAGGATACTTATTTAATTTTGAAAAAAGGACAAGGGCCTGAAGCCAAATTAGTACTTGAAGATGCTAGATATAAAATAGTAGCTATAGAAAACGAAGCTCCTGAGCAAATAAAAAGTTCGTTTACTAAATTAATGAGAACTAATACTGATGATTCTAGACATCCTCACTCTTGCGTTATGTATGGAGGATCAACACCAGCATCAACATGCAGTTTAAATACATTACCAGATAGAAACGCCCCTACACCTGGCAGAAAAAGTTTTACACTTAAAGAAAGTATTTGGTCAGATCCTTATAGTACCGTTAGCTCAACTAGAGGTATGGGATTAACTAGTCCAGTAAAAATATTTGAAGAAGTTAACGCTAACTCAGCAACTTCAGATGAGCTTTGGGTTGGTTTTTCAAAAGAAGTGAGTGGGCAAGAGCCTGTATATTCTTTAAAATATCTTGTTATAGATGTTGAATCTGTAGAAGGCATCACAGATGATCATTATACAATAAAGCTAGCTTCTCCAATATTATCGCAAGATAGTTTTATTACAGCCGCATCAGAGCTTATGAGTGATAATATTCATGTTCATTTTTGGAAAAAAGTTATAAAAAACAAACCGGAGTTTGATGGTAGATTTTTTGTCAAAATACTTCGTGACCAACACATTGAAGATAATTTAATAACAACAGTAACTCGAGTTAGTAATTGGGCTATAACAAGTACGGTGGATGTGTTTAAAATTGAGTCATCACTTACAAGTAAAGTTGACCCTATAGATGAGTTTTATCGCTATTCCCCAGGGGCAACGGTAGATAATGATATGAAAAGTGAAGCGCAATGGAAATCTTTATTAGAGTTTGGCACGGGTTCTATAAAAGATTATTGGTTTATTGATGGAGCTACTTTCGCAGGCCAACAACCACTTTCGAGTAATAATTATCTTAATTCAATTGTAGATTTTGAACTTGGCGGCAGCACGGTGTCATCATGCGATACAACTTCTGATGTTAATGTTAACTATAAGGCAACGGTTTTGTACACTCCTTACACGATACCTTATAGTTTTTCTAATGTTGGAAGAGGATATAGTAAAGGACTTTATCGTATGCGTGCCGATTCAGACCAAAGTGGCGAATACTTCCTTGACTTATCGTATTCTCAAATTCTACCGGACGGGGAAGTTAGCGGTTCAGAATCAACAATAGGAGGTGTCTCCTTCAACACAAAGTGGGGTAAGATAACTAAGTATAATCTTAACTGGGCGGTTGGAGACCCAAATGTATCAGCTACTGCTGATCAAGAAAGCGTCGTTGCGAATTTAGCCTCAAATAAAAGATTTAGATTTAAAGGGAATGATACTATATATAAAATTAAAGGTGTAACCAAGTATAGGTTATATAACTACATGGGCAGAAGAACACCAGTTGACCCATATAAATACATGAACTGGGCAGGAGGTAAGAAGTTTTGGAGTACACTTCACGTCCAACAAACAAAAGAAATGTCTAGGTCTTGGAATCGTAGACTTACCTATAGAATAAACTACGAGGTAGACCAGCAAAGTCCGGAGAACGATTCGCCACTTAACCAAAACGCTAAATTTAATACAGCTGGAGAAACTGATTCTATTGAGATGCAGTTTATGACTGAATACAGTGTTGATGAAAAAAATAAAATATCTTCCCATCCAGCTATATTTGAAACAGAACCAAAAGAAGATTTAGATTTAAATTTATATTACGAGGCCAGTGGTAACATTTCTACATTCCCAATAAACTCTAAAAATAGACACATGTTTATCCCGATTGGGGCTACTTTAGAACTCGCGTTTGATGAACAAAATTCTGATTTTCCTGGGGGAATATTTATTACAGGGTGGAAAAATGATAGTGATGGAGATCATCAAGTTGTATTGTCCACTCCTATTAGCGCTAATCATGTTGCTCAGTTGATTACTAATGGCGCTAAGTTTATCAGAGATGACGGTGGCTACACTACTGCTAATATTATTTCTGGAAGTAATATTAGTACGGGTTCTATGTATCAGGCAAACGTACTTAATTTATATCCAACTGAAAACGTTGGGTTAGGTTGGTATAATTGTTTTTCTTTTAACAACGGCGTTGAATCAAATAGAATAGGCGATACATTTAATAAACCATTTGCTACAAACGGAGTTAAAGTATCAACAGTATTAGAAGAATATACCGGGCAAGAACACCGAAAATACGGATTAATTTACTCTGGTATTTATAACTCAAACTCTGGGGTTAATAATTTAAATCAATTTATAGCTGCAGAAAAAATAACAAAAGACATAAATCCTATTTATGGAAGTATTCAAAAACTACATTCTAGAAACTCTGACTTAGTCACGCTTTGTGAAGATAAAATTTTGAAAATACTAGCCAACAAAGATGCTTTGTATAACGCTGATGGAAATCCTCAGTTAACGGCTACAGACAGAGTTTTAGGACAAACAATTCCTTTTGCTGGTGAGTACGGTATATCTACGAATCCAGAATCATTTGCTTCTGAATCTTATAGAGCTTATTTTACGGATAAAGTTAGAGGAACTGTAATGAGATTGTCTAAAGATGGTTTGACAGTAATATCTGACTACGGTATGAAAGATTGGTTTAGAGATAATTTAAAATTATACACTAAATTAATTGGTAGTTACGATGACAGAAAAGACGAGTATAACATTACACTGACACATTAAAATATAATTATGGCACAACAAACAATTGGCACACCGGTAAAAGCTACGCCTTACACTGTTTCGTTTCAAGAAAACGTTAAAGGTTGGGTTAGCTTTAAATCATTTATTCCTGAAAACGGAATTAGTTGCGCTAGTAATTATTTTACATTTAATAAGGGTCGTTTGTTTAAACATCACGACGAGAGTAAACTAGTAAGTAGAAATACATTTTATGATTCTTTCGAACCCTCAACTGTTGACTTTATTTTTAACCAAGCTTCAGGAACAATTAAATCTTTTGAAGCAATAAACTACGAGGGTAGCCAAGCTAAAGTAGAGGCTAAAAAAATGCTTTCAGGACAATTAGTTTCAGCGGGTGTATCAAACACTGTAAATTTAGATAATTATGGAGAGAACTTTGAGATTACCGCGCGCGATGGTTGGTATGTTCAAAACTTAGAAACCGAGCAAGACAAAGGTACTTTAAAAGAATTTGTTAATAAAGAAAAAAAGTGGTTTAATTATATTTATGGTACTAATCTAAACGTATCAGAAGATAGTACGGTTGGCGATTATGATCCTAGAAACTTTGCAAATCAAGGTTTAGGAGTTGTTACAGAATCACCAATCAACGAGATAGTACAAGGTTGTACTTGTAATGGTTCTAATCAAAACGGTAATGGTGTTGTTGTAGACTGTACGTCAGCTGGAGATCTTGGGTATAATTTTGTAGACGGCACGGTGGCCGCGTTTAATTATTATGATGCGGCTCAAGTAGATGATGGTACATGTGTAGAAGTTGTGCATGGCTGTATAGATGCCAATGCGACTAACTATAACGCTGGTGCTAATACAGATGACGGTAGTTGTTATACTCTTGGATGCACTGATGAATTAGCTATTAATTACAATGAGTTAGCGGATACAGCTTGTAATTCCACTGGGCTTCCAGATGACCCTAGTTCTGATCCAGACTTTGCTAATGACTGTTGTACATTCTGTAATTATGGCTGTACAAATAGTGGTGCTAATAATTATGACGCTACCGCAACTTGTGATGGGAAATGGGGGTTAGCGCCAGATGGAATGTCCTGTGATGATTTAGGGGAGGGGATTGATTGTGGTTGTGAAGAAATTGAATACGGTTGTTTAGATACAAACGATTATAGTTTTAGTAATACTACTATAGAAAATCTTAGTACAACAGCAAACACGGAAGACGGAAGTTGTGTTTATAATGGTTGTAGTGATCAAAATGCAGAATATTTTAGAGTCCCACTACCAATGCCATACGACTCAAGCCACCTGTCATTAGCAAACCCTGCTGCTTTCGCTATAGATGCCGATGGATTTCTTCTTGACATAAACATTTGTAGTTCTGGACTAGCTGGCGATCCGCTATGTGCTACTCGTGCATGTTGGAGCGTTATAAATGACATGCAAACTGATAGTCTTAACGCTGACTACCAAAGTTATCTTTCGCAATTACAAGGTATGGGTAGCGTTCCAATAACCACTCTCCAACCTTGCCCAACAAGTTTCTTCAACCAAACTAATTGTACTTATGCCGCTACTGGCTGTACAGATCCTGGAGGTTGTAGTTACAACCCATCAAACACCGTAGACGATGGCTCGTGTTTATACTGTGGAGAGGGTAATTACTTTAATTATGACGGCGGATTTACGCTTAGCGGTGGAACATGTGGCCCTAGTACTCAAACCGGTAACTGTGTTGGTTGCCCAATAGTTGATGCAAGTAGTATGGCTATCCAATCTCAAGATCCTAATGAAGTTTCACTTTGGTTTGATGTAACATTTACTAGCCAATTACTTATAGATTTGGGGGATGATTCCAGTTTAGGTGGGAAGCCAAATTGGCTAAATACTCCAGGTTTTAAATTTAGGATTTATGATCTTAACACTATACCAACCGGTGGTAGCGCTTGGAATGACGCTGATTACGAAGTGGTTGATTTTACTTCAGCATTTGGAGCTCCTGGCGCAGGTTTTCTTGCTGATCACAATACAACAGGTAGCAATGTTAAAGAATCTACATTTAAAAGCACCGTGCTACAACCAGGTGTTACGAGCGTTGTGGGTTCAAGGCAAGGTGGTACAATAAGCACGTCCACTGGCTATAACGGCAACACAACACTGTCTCTTGGTTGTGGCCATCAATACCAAATTGCACTACAAACGCAATGTGTAAATCCAGACAACAACCATTCAAGCACTGCTGATTGGCAACAAAACGTTGGTGTGATTACAACAGACTCATGCATACCGCCAGATGTGGATGGCTGTACGGACGCAACAGCATGTAATTATGATCCTTTAGCTACAATTGATGATGGTTCTTGCAATTGGAGCTGTAGTGATTTTGCTGGTTGTATGGATCCTGCGTTAGTTATTAATATAAACGCTCCTACGCCGGGAGAGCACGCTATAAATTACGACGCTAATTTTACTTACGATTGTAATGGTTATCCACCAAATGCAGCGTCAGGACCTTACGGTGATAATAGCTGTTGTAAATGGCGTGGTTGTACAGATCCTACTCATCCGGCTTATGACGCTCAAGCAACTCACCCTGATCACAATTTAGATTATCGCTATTGTAAAGTCCAAATACCTGGTTGTACAGACAAAAACGCTTGTAACTATGATCCAAGTGCAACGGTTAATGATGGTTCATGTTGTGGAAAATCAGCTAACGATTGTGGCTGTACAGATCCTACAGCTTGTAATTATAATAAAAGGGCAAAATGTGATGATGGGTCTTGTATAATGCCTCCGTGTATATGCCCAGGCTTTACTAAGATTCCTGACCTTGAGTTTAGAGAAAAACTAAACGCTGGTGGTTACGATTTTGATCCTGTAGTAAATTGGTATGACGCAAGTGAAAATCCTGTATCCGATTATACTGCAGGCGAATTTTGTAAGAAGAATGATATTTGTCATATCGCGATATTAGGAATTAATGGAACTTTTAGCAATCCGGGTCAAATTACAGATTTAACAGGAATAGAAGATTTTATTGCTTTAACTAATTTAAATTGTCGTTATAATCAACTCACAAGTTTTGATGTAAGTCAAAACACTAATTTAAGTACTTTAGTTTGCGCGAATAATCAACTCACAAGCCTTGACGTCACTCAAAACACCGCTTTAGAGTATTTACTTTGTGCTTCTAATCAATTAACAACTCTTGATGTAAGTAATAATTTGGCTTTATGGAGTCTTGTTTTTAGTGATAATAACATCACAAGTATTGATGTAAGTCAAAACACCGCTTTAACTTGGTTGTCTTGCAGCCAGAATCCAATCACCATCCTTGATTTAAGTCAAAATACTCTTTTAACTCATTTGTATGGTACTTATACTGATATCACAAGCCTTGATTTAAGTAATAACCCCTCTTTCACTCATCTTGAATTCCAAGGTCATCAACTAACAACACTTGATTTAAGTAATAATCCTGCTTTAACTCATTTGTATTTATCAGATGGACTATTGACAAGTCTTGATTTAACTAATAACCCTAATATGGAAGCAGTTGACGTCGGAAATAACCAACTCACATCTTTGGATTTAAGAAATGGGGCTAATATAGCAAGAGTAACAACAGGTGGCGCTGCAGGTGCTGGTAATCCTAACCTTACTTGTATTAGCGTTAATGATGTTGTGTATGCTACCGCCCAACTGACCATCTTGATACCAAATTTAACTAACCAGTACTACTACTCAAAATCCTCATGGCAGGTTTATTGCGCAGGCCCATGTACTGGCGGTACTTGTTAGATATAGTAAGATCAAGTATAATAAATTAAAAAAAATAAATACGCTACAAATAATTAAAACAAATAAATATGGCAGGTGAATTAAATCCTAGTTGCACTACTTCTTACGCTTTGAGTATAGGAATAAATGAAATATTTATACCGCTTGATACTGTTAATGCTTCGTTGCAAGTTGACGATCGTATACTTATATCACCGGCGGCTCAAAATACCAATATCAATAATATAGATCTTACTTTTAATCCCCCGGTATTAGTTGGAATAGTTGTAAGTATTAATTTAAATGGTATAACTATTGCATTTAATAATTCTGTGACCGGGCCATGCGCGCCGGAAGTTGGTGATTATTTAATGTTTATGAAAGATAAAAAAATTAACACCTCTGGATTAAAAGGGTATTATTTGGAAGCAAAATTTGTAAATGATTCATCTACACACGCCGAGTTATTTTCTGTTGGCGCGGAAATTACAGAAAGTAGTAAATAAATAAATAAAGATATGGCAGATTATTATACTAGCGAAGAGTATTACGCGAAAAAAGACGCGGCAATAAAGAGAGCCGCTGCAAGAGAACCTGTAAGAGAACCTGTAAGAGAGCCTGTAAGAGAGCCTATAAAAGCACCTATAGATAGTGAACCTGTAAAACCAACTAAAGATAAGAAATCTATTGTAACCCCATATTCTCCTGTTGACGAATCAGAATCGGTTGTTGTAAGCGAGGACACTATAAGTACCGTGCGTGTTGAAGATTTAACCGAGGAGGAAATACAAGAACAAATAAGTCTTAGTATTCCTGAAGACCAAGCGCAAACACAAATTGAATTAGAGCAACAAAGCTTAACTTACACGCGTGGATTAGCGCAAATTGAAGCTGGTGAAAGAGCGGTGAAAAGACAGAAGGCAAAAGAGAAGTTTGAAGAGTATAACGTTAAAAAGCAAGAGTATGACAAGTGTTTAGGTGAATTAAAAGAAATTACTAACGAAAACCTTAGAAAGCAAAAGCAACGCGGGTGTGGTGGGTTAAAAAACATAGCAGACGTTTCTTTACTTATTTACCAGGATTTTATTACTACTAAAGCCCAACAATTAGCCCCACCAGGTTATCATCAAATGGCAGACGGCAGTTTAATGGCTGATGTTGAGCACGCTGCACATGAAAACTTACCAAAATGTAATGATAGTAAAAGTGACCGCGATGGTTTTGTAAAGGCTGATACAGCTATAATTACGGGTTTTGATTTTGATCACTCAGACATACTGAGCGCTGGAGAAACTAGGTTTTTTACAGTTAGCGCAACCAACGGATCTATTTTTAGTTTAGAAATTAAAAGCAACACTGGTAAGTATTATAATTTTAATAGTAATTCTTTTACAACTGCTTACGCAAGTTTAAAAAATACAGCTGTTTATGGCGCATACTCATTTTCCGTAGTTTTTCCCTCTATTGATGGGGTATCAACGTATGATATATTTTTAATCGCTCAGGATGGCGCTTCCCATACGGCATATACAGAGGTTTTATTCGATGACAACACTATAGATTTAAATTCTTCTACAGGTTCAAACTCTTCGTTGCTTCACAAGCGATTACATCAAGTCAAACCTACGGTAAGAAATTTAACGTATGAGTTAACTGCAAAATCCCCAAATAGTGTAGCTCACTTATCGGATCATGCTAGCATTACTGGTTTATCGAAAAAGAAGTCAACCATGTTAGATTCAAGATTTACTTTTGAATTTTCAGTAACATCTGGAAGTACTAAGGCATATCAAATTTTAAAGCAACCAACTTTTGAAGATGTTTTTGTAGAAGTAACTAGAACAATTGGTTCAGCACCTGTTTTTATTGAAGGAGAAGACACTAGTAGCTCCACTCATTATAGCTGGCCTCTTGATAATATATATAGTCTAAGCGAAGACATGATACCAATAGGCACTAATATCACGGCTGATAGTTTAATAAAATATCATCAAGAAACAGTAGCTTCGCTTTCAGACACGCCCTGTGCATACGAGACTCTTGTAAGTTACACTGAACCTTTAACTAAAACTTCTACAACTACTCTTACGCGTAACGCCACTACAGGCGTGCTCGTAACAACACAGTTAGGTAACGTTACTTTTGATAAGCAACAAGCAGCAGCGCTAGCAAGTGATGAAATTAAATTTCTAGCATATGGTCCTACAAAAATAAAAGAATTAACTGGTTGGGAATTAGAGTTTGTTGATTTAAAAGTTGAACTTACAAAACCTACCACCACTACTACTGCGGCCACGGTAAATTCAACCACCGTAGCTATTGCTAGTGGAGATGGTATTGCTGACGATGTTAGCACTGTAAGCGGTATTGGTATAACTGGTGATGGTACTAGTGCTCCTAAAATAACCAATATTGCAAGTTATTCAGGTACAACAGCAACAATAACATTTGATAGCGCGCAAACACTAGAAAATGGAACTACTCTTACTTTCCATGATGCTGGAGAAACTATCACTATATCTGGTAGTATTATTTTTAAGACAGACGGTAAGACATATGGTACTAATTATGAACTACCTGGTTGGGATGGTAAATTTTATTTTGATTTAGAAAAATTTATAACACCAACCGCAGAGGCGTCGTAGAGTAAAAAAACAACTAAAACTGTAACTATATTAGGTATAAATTAAATTAAATCATGCCTAAAAACGAATTAGAAAAAATACTTGATAGTACGATCGCCTTGTCTTACAAAGAAAAAGTAAAGGAAGTTGAAGATTATCTTATTAGTATTGCAGATGGAGAGAACATTGTTGTGGGAAATGGTAGCGAACTGATATACCCTGATATGTACGAGTATAAGCATTCTTTTGGTGATGGTACTTATGTTAGAGAGATGAGAATGAAAAAGGGTCAATTAGGTTTTTCGGCAATACACAAACATAATTACGTGTTTTTTCTACTATCGGGAATACTAGCGTCGTCAAAAGAAGAGGGAATAGAAGAATTTGTAGCCCCTTGTTATGTTATATCACCAAGAGGATCTAAAAGAATAGTCTATGCTGTAGAGGATTGTGTTATAACAACCGTCCACGCTAATCCTACTAACACCCAGGATTTAGAACAGATTGCAAAAAACAACGTGGTGTTTAGTTGGGAAGAATATGAAGAATATCTAAAAGAAAATAAATTATGATGTATATAAATAATATGATGTCGCCAAACGCTCGCATACAAAGAACCATGGCAATTATAGCAGTTGGAGCAGTAGTAGTTAGCGCTGGTGTGAGTATTTATCAAGCAAATAAAAACGCGAAATTGGCTAAAAACGCTGCCACTGACGCTAGAAGCGAAAGAGATATTGAAAGAGCTAAATTAGAGAAAGAAAAGCAAGAATATAAATCTATGAAGTTTGAAAATCCATATGCTAATATGGAGAATATGTATGAGGATTTAACTGTAAACCAACAACAAGCTGAATTCCAGGCTCAACAAGGGCAACAACAAAGAGCTAATATAATGCAGGGTTTACAAGGGGCTGCTGGTAGTTCTGGTATTGCTGGGTTAGCACAATCAATGGCGCGACAAGGACAACTACAAACTCAACAAATGTCTGCTTCTATAGGACAACAAGAAGCAAGTAATCAAGCGCTTGCTGCTGGTGCCGCTACTAATATTCAATCAGCAGAAAGAGGTGGTCAACAATTAGTTCAAGAGCAAGAAGCTAGTAGACAAGCAACATTACTTGGTATGCAGATGGGGGCGACTTCAGGGGCAAATGTGGCATCACAACAAGCTCAAGCAAATCAAATGCAAGCTCAAATGGCATTAAACCAATCATATGCAGACGGGGCTAGTAGCATATCCAACGCTGTTGTTGGTTATGGTGCTGGTGCTGGTGGAACGGGAGGTGGTGGTGGTGGCGGTAGTTTACCACAAGGACATTATGAAAGCGATTATCAAATGGCTGGGGTTTATGATCCAAATAGAAAATAAATAAATAAATTATGGCAATAAAAGCAGACGCAACTTTAGTAACAGCAGCATTTAGAGAAGGACAAACCAGGGCAATGGCAGATGTTCCTAACATGAAACCTTTATATGACCACCAAGCAAAGATTGGTAAACAATACACGAGTATAGTTACTGGTATTATGGATGAAATGAATCTACAAAAAGAGCAAGAAAAAGCCGCAAAGGAAAAAAGATTAAAACCATTTAAAGATATTGCTGACCAAGCGTACCAAATGCTTTACAGTCAAGACGAACCTATGCCAGATAAAGTTATTCAAGCTGTAACCGATGAGGTTGAAAGATTAAAAGAGGAATTTGAAAGGGTTAATACTGAAGGGAAAGGTGATACTAAAGAAAATGAAAGAGCTAGAATGAAAATAACTGGTGAGTTAAAAAGAATTACTAATGAAGCTGTAAATACTAGAGGAAATTTTATGAAAATGGGGCAAGCAGCTGGTGACTGGAATGATGCTTTAATAGATGAAAATAGTATAGCTCCAATGCAGTCTATGCTTGACCTTAAGGGTATGGATAAAAATGATAATGTTTCTGTAGCTTATGTTGATGGCAAATTAACTTTTTCAACTAAAGACTACTATAGTGACGCTAATAGCACTTGGGGAGACGAAGTTAGTATGAATTCAGAACAAATGTTTAACGCTTTACCTAACAAAGACATTAAGAATGACGAACGTATATTAAAAGACAATAAAACTTTTTCATTACAAGGTGCGACTGACGGAAAGAATGGTGAACCAAATTATTTTGATAATGATTATGCTTTTGGAGAGGAAAAAGCTAACTTTATAAGTGGAGTTAAAGACGAAAAACAATTTCAAGATATAGCGTCTAGGAGAATGGAGGGAATAAATGCACCTTCACTTACACAGGCTTTAAGAAGTCGTATTGACATACCGTTATCAGTTCTTGATAATATGTTTTACGATGAAGGTGGTCAAAGAGTTGATTTAGGAAGTGTATTTGCTGGGTTAGATAGAGATAATAGTGGATCAATTAATCAAGATGATTTAGTTGGATTAAAAGGAGAAGATTTAGAGGTTTTTAAAAATAATCACGGGCAAATGATTGATGCTTTAACAAATATAAACCATCCTGCGTTTGATTTAAACACATCTAAGGACTTATTAGGAGATTATTATACTAATCTTAAGAAACAAGCTTATGACGCTACTTATAACAAGCAGACCGAGGTAAAAGCTACTAAAGAAAAAGGCAGAACCGGTAGCGAATATAGAAATTATACCGTAGATGGTTATACTGGAATTAATTATCCAACTGCAAAAACACAATATGACAATATGTTAGTTCCTGGTAAAGCGAATTACGATAGAAGTAAAGCTTATAAGTATGTTGCTGATGGTAAGGGTAACACTGCTGTTTTTGCTCAAGGTGAAGACGGTAAATATAAAGAAATAGAAACAATACCAACTAACGAAGCTTTAGCAAGAAGAGGTTTAGATTTATTTGGACCTGGAGTTGAAGTTGTAGAATCATCTGTTACAGATTACTATAGAGGAACAGATATGCAAGCCAACTTTGGTACAAACAAAGTTAATACGAAATATTTTACTCAAGAATAAAAATAAAATTATATGTTTGAACTATATGAAGTAGAGGGAGAGGTAGAGCCATTCAAAGTTAGCCTAGACCAATTAGAACAATTTAAATTAGATTTTCCAGACGCTATTAAAGTAGATGAGCCGGGAAAGACGA
>Ga0209337_1001334_pt1 | contig 18862 bp, 20 predicted proteins | sample LinPmetageLP53_FD_184044 | JGI IMG/M metagenome (GOLD analysis project Ga0209337, IMG submission 184044) | Marine viral communities from the Pacific Ocean - LP-53 (SPAdes) (version 2) | ecosystem: Environmental > Aquatic > Marine > Oceanic | place: Pacific Ocean | collected 2010-02-08 | reverse complement strand
TTGCACTTAATGGTATTAAACAGGTTGCAGATGTTACAGACAAACTAGTTGAATTACAGGAAAAAATGAAAAGACTCAAAGAAGTTCCAAGTAATGCACCAAAGAATGTAACTAATGCTTTATTTGTAGGTTCTACTGCAGAACTACAAAAAATGTTAAAAGGTAAATCTGATGGCTGAGGCTACCTATCTAGGTAATCCAAATCTTAAAAAGGCTAACGTACAACAAGAATGGACTAGAGATGAACTTTTAGAATATTCAAGGTGTATGGAAGACCCATTACATTTTATTCAAAACTATGTAAAGATTGTTTCTTTAGATGAAGGTTTAGTTCCATTTAAAATGTACTCCTTTCAAAAAGAAATGGTAGGCACATTTCACAACAATCGTTTTACTATTTGCAAATTACCAAGACAATCTGGTAAGTCTACAACTATGATTTCATATTTGTTACATTATGCATTATTTAACCCAAGTGTTAATATAGCAATACTTGCTAACAAAGCTGCGACTGCTAGAGATTTACTAGGAAGATTGCAACTCGCATATGAACATTTACCTAAGTGGTTGCAACAGGGAGTAATGTCATGGAACAAAGGATCATTGGAATTAGAGAATGGTTCTAAAATACTTGCATCTTCTACATCTGCATCTGCTGTTCGTGGTGGTTCATACAATATTATATTTTTGGATGAGTTCGCCTACGTTCCAAGTAATGTTGCAGAACAATTCTTTAGTTCAGTTTATCCTACAATAAGTTCTGGTAAATCTACAAAGGTTATGATTGTTTCTACACCACATGGTATGAATATGTTTTATAAGATTTGGACAGAAGCAGAAGAACAAAGAAATAGTTACATACCCATTGAGGTTCATTGGAGTGAAGTTCCTGGCCGTGATGAAAAGTGGAAAAAAGAAACTATTGCGAACACAAGCGAACAACAGTTTAATACAGAATTTGAGTGTGAGTTTCTTGGTTCTATTGATACACTCATTTCTCCATCTAAACTTAGAGTATTAACATATAGAACACCATTACAATCAAATGCTGGACTTGATGTTTATGAACAACCAAAGGAGGGCAATACATACCTTATGACAGTTGATGTCTCCAGAGGCACGTCTAATGACTACTCAGCATACATTGTGTTTGATGTTTCTCAAGTTCCATATCGCATGGTTGCAAAGTACAGAGATAACGAAATTAAACCACTTATTTTTCCACAAAAGATATATCAAGTAGCACGAGCATATAATCAGGCATTTGTTCTTATAGAAGTAAATGATATTGGGGAACAAGTTGCAAATGCAATGCAATATGATATGGAGTATGATAATTTAATTATGGCTTCTATGCGTGGTAGAGCTGGTCAAATATTAGGTGGTGGATTTTCTGGTGGTAGAGCTCAGTTGGGTGTAAGAACAACTAAAGCTGTTAAGAAGATGGGTTGTTCTAATCTAAAACAATTAGTCGAAGACAATAAACTAATTATAGAAGATTTTGATACAATTAATGAATTGTCAACCTTTATTGTTAAAGGTTCTTCATTTGAAGCAGATGATGGTTGTAATGACGATATGGTTGCTTGTTTGTTTATTTTTTCTTGGTGTACAGATCAAACATATTTTAAAGAACTTACAAACAATGATATCAGAGAGCAGATGTATAGAGAAAATCAAGATCAACTAGAACAAGACATGGCGCCATTTGGATTTGTGGTTAATGGTTTAGAAGATGAAAATATTGGTGAAGCTGTTGATGAATATGGTACAAGATGGAGTCCTATTGTCAGACATGACGGTTACACAAATTGGTAAGGCGAGGACGTAAAAGAAGAATAGATTGGAGTGACATAGAAACTCCATGTATAAAAGTTTGTAAGATTATAAATAAAGTTTGCATAGGATGTTTTAGAACAGATAGACAAATTAGAGATTGGGTAATATATACAGATAAAGAAAGAACAGAGTTAATTAAAGAAATTCAATTAGATCGTTGTCGAGTTTTATCCAACAATTAGTACAGACCACTTTACTCTCGTTCATTAATTTGTGTATTTCTTTTCTACTATCATCATTTGTTCCAACTCGTTTTGCTTGTTTACGAATTTCAACATCATGGGGATATAATTTAAGACATATGGTTTCACTTTCACCACAATGTATACAAAATTCATTCCCTAAGTGATTATTTAACCAAGCAACTCGTTTACGGTAGTTTCTACGAGCTACTTTTTTGATTGTTTCTTTGTATTTGTTATAATGTTCATTTGTCATGGTATTATTTATAAGTTTTGCGACATATAAAAGTGGGTTTTTAGAAACTTAATTTTTATAAATACTTGGTAAGAAATAAGATAATCTAAACAAGATTTTAGAAGGAGTAAAAAATCATGGCTTTTCTAGTCTCTCCTGGCGTTCAAGTTAATGAAATTGATTTAACGAATGTCGTACCTGCGGTATCCACCTCAATTGGTGCTATCGCTGGGGCCTTTGCAAAAGGCCCTGTTTCCTCTGTTGTAAATATTACATCAGAAGAAGAATTATTAAAAATATTTGGTAAACCACAATCTTCAAGCAATCAGTTTGAAACTTTCTTTACCGCTGCTAACTTTTTACAGTATTCAGATTCACTTAAAGTGGTTCGGGCTGCATCTGGTATTTTAAATGCTGGTGCTAACTCTGGTATCCTTATTCGTGATGATGACCATTACCAAGCAAGTTTTGCTGCTGGTGAAGGTTCTCATGGTGAGTGGGCTGCAAGAACTGCAGGAACACATGGTAACTCAATTGGTGTTGAAATTTGTGGTAGTGCAACTGCATACGAACAAAATTTATCTATCCTAACTGTAACTGAAGATGCTGTTGGTGCAACAGTGATTGAAGTTGACGATGTGGATGGATCAGGAACTGCATTCAATGTTGGTGACTTAATTTCATTCTTTTCTGACTCAAGTCATTTAGTACCAGTTGATGAATATAACGAATATGAAGTTGTTTCAATTGCAGCTGGTTCAGATAATGAATTAACAATTCGTCTAAAGGATGATCCAAATGGTGCTGGACTACAAAATATTGTTCCAGACAATTCATACATTAAAAGACGTTGGAAGTTTTATGATTTATTTGATGGTGCGCCAGGCACTACACAATGGTCAACTGATAATGGTCGTGGTTCTGGTGACGAACTTCACGTTGTAGTTTATGATACAACTGGTGATATTACTGGAAAGATATCAACTGCTGCTGGTGGAAGAACTGCTGGAGTAATTGAAATATTTGGAAATATGTCAAAGAACCCTAATGCAAAAACTGCACAAGGTGGAAGTAACTACTACCCAGATGTAATTTTTACACAGTCAACATTTATCTACTGGACAGATCATATCTCTGCTGGTACAAATTGGGGAACAGATACTACATCTGCATATACAAGTGTAATTCCAATTACAATTGACTCACTCACAGGTGGAACAGACGATTATGCTCTAACTGCTGGTGAAATGGAACTTGCATACGATAATTTTGCTGACACAGAATCACTTGACATTAACCTAGTATTGGGTGGTCGTGGTGGTGGAGTTGGTGATACAGCTTCAACAATGGATACACATGGAACAATGATTACAGCTCTTTGCGAAACTCGTAGGGATTGTGTAGGATTTCTTTCTCCATATCGTGCTGCAACAGTTGGTGTTTCACTCTCATCTACAGCAACACAAAATGTAAAAATTGGATTTGATGGACTACCATCTTCTTCATACATGGTGTTTGATAGTTCATACAAGTATATGTTTGATAAGTACAATGATGTATTTAGATTTGTACCATTAAATGGTGATACTGCTGGTCTTTGTGCATTCACTGATAACGTAAGAGATGCATGGTTCTCTCCTGCTGGATACAATAGAGGTAGAGTAAGAAACGCAATCAAACTCTCACTCAATCCAACAAATGCAGAAAGAGATATTCTCTATCGTGCAAGAGTTAATCCAGTTGTAAACTTTCCAGGCCAAGGCGTAACACTATTTGGTGATAAGACTGCTCTAACAAAACCAAGTGCATTTGATAGAATTAACGTCAGACGATTATTCTTGGTTCTTGAAAAAGCAATTGCAACCGCAGCTAAGTTTCAACTCTTTGAATTTAACGATGAATTTACAAGAGCACAGTTTAGAAATTTAGTAGAACCTTTCTTGAGAGATGTTCAAGGTAGAAGAGGTATTTCAGACTTTAGTGTTGTCGCTAACGGTACTAACAATACAGGTGAAGTTATTGACCGAAATGAGTTTGTAGCTGACATCTTTGTTAAACCTGCAAGGTCTATTAACTTCATTACTCTAAACTTCATAGCCACACGAACTGGTGTGGCGTTTAGTGAGATAGGAGGTTAATCATGGCTAATATAGATGACTTTAAAGCAAACTTAATCGGTGGTGGAGCAAGAGCTAACCAGTACAGAGTAACAATTACTCCACCCTCTGGAATTGCAATAGGACTTGATGTAAGTAGAACTTCTTTTCTATGTACTGCTGCAGCATTGCCTGGCGCAACACTTGGAACTTTTGAAGTACCATTTAGAGGAAGAATTATTAATATAGCTGGTGATCGTCCTGCATTCCCAGATTGGACAACAACTTTCTATAATGATACAGACTTTATGATTAGAAATGCAATGGAACTTTGGAACAATGGTATTAATGGTTTTGCAACCAACACTGGAGTAACTTCTCCAGCTGATTATCAAACTGATTTAACTGTAGAACAGTTAGATCGTGATGATACGGTTTTAAAATCTTATATTTTAAGAAATTGTTTTCCACTATCTATTGGTGAAATTGCACTATCTTCAGCTGAAGCCACAGAGATTGAAACATTTGAAGTAACTTGGAAGTATCAGCATTTTGAAGCTTCTGGCGTAAACTTCTAATTTAAACCTACTAAATAGAAGACAATAGTAGGAGATATTATGGCGGAATTATTTGGTTTCAAATTTGAAAGAGTCAAAGACAGTGGTTCTCAAGAGCAATTTACTGAACCTAATTCAGAAGATGGCTCTATTGAGACTGCTGGTGGAGGCTTTTATGCACAAACTTTAGATACAGATGGTAGACAACGAACTGAGTCTGACTTAATTCGTAGATATCGTGACATTGCTCAACAACCAGAGTGTGACAGTGCGATTGAAGATATTATTAATGAAGGTATTGTTGCCAATGAAAAAGACCAAGCCGTTGCAATTGAACTAGATAGACTAGCATATCCTAAAAAAATCAAAGACCGAATTAGAGAAGAATTTGATTCGGTCTTAGAACTTCTAGATTTTGATACTAAAGGACACGACATATTCAGACGTTGGTATGTTGATGGAAGACTTTATTATCATAAAGTTATTGATACAAAAAATCCTAAAAGGGGTATTCAAGAACTTAGGTATATCGAACCAGTTAAAATTCGTAAAGTAAAAGAAGTTAAGAAAGTATTAAAATCTAACTCTAGTATAGATATGATTAAAGGTGTACAAGAATATTATATGTACAGCCCTAAAGGACTAAGATCAGGTTCTTCAGAAGGTATTAAGATTTCTCCAGATAGTATCACTTATGTTCCAAGTGGACTTGTAGATGCAAATAAGGGTCATGTTCTTTCTTATCTTCATAAAGCAATTAAACCAGTAAATCAACTAAGAATGATTGAGGACGCACTTGTTATCTATCGTATATCAAGAGCTCCAGAAAGACGTATCTTTTATATTGATGTTGGTAACTTACCTAAAATTAAAGCAGAACAATATCTAAAAGATGTTATGAATCGTTATCGTAACAAATTAGTATATGATGCATCTACTGGAGAAATCAGAGATGATAGAAATCATATGTCTATGTTAGAGGATTTCTGGTTACCTCGCCGTGAAGGTGGTAGAGGAACGGAGATTACTACTTTGCCTGGCGGTTCTAATCTTGGTGAGATTGACGATATTACATATTTCAAACAAAAATTGTTTAGGTCATTAAATGTACCTATGTCTCGTATGGAAGCTGAAGCAGGATTTAGTCTTGGTCGTTCTACAGAAATTACAAGAGATGAATTAAAATTCACAAAGTTTGTACAAAGACTGCGTAAGAAATTTACTCCTCTATTTACTGATATTCTAAAATCACAACTTATTCTTAAAGGTGTGATTACTTTAGAAGATTGGAAAAAAATGGGGCAGCATATTCAGTATGACTTTCTGCAAGATGGTCACTTTGCTGAACTGAAGAAAGCTGAATTACTTGAAGATAGAATTAATGCATTAGGAAGTATTGAATCCTATATTGGTACATTCTTCAGTAAACAATGGGTACAGAAAAACGTACTAAATCTTACTGATCACGAAATAGAAGATATGCAAGATCAGATAAATAAAGAAGCTGGACTTGATCCAGAAGATGGTGGAGTTGATATTCCACAAAACACTGACGGTATTACACGTTACCCATCAATGGATGGCGAACCAATACCTGCAGATGACGTATCAAAATATGATGGTGAAGAACCACCAGAAGATAATGGAGATAAAAAATGAGTGCAGAAAATTTTGTAAACTCGTTAAGCACTGGCGATAACTTAGGTGCAGAAACAGCCTTTAAAGATGAAATGACTAGTAGAGTTGCTGATGCTTTAGAGGGAAAAAGAAAAGAAGTGGCAGGAACTTTTGTAAAAAACCATATACCAGAAGTAGAGGATAATGAAGAAATTTCATCAGATTAATATGCCTGAAAAGGACGAGCATAAAAAAACGAAAGAGTATAAAAAACTTTCTCCGAAGATGAAGGAGGCGGTAGACGATATTTTTATGAAAATGGATGCTAAACCTTCAGATTTCCTAAATACTTTTGAAAAGACAATAAAAGAGATATCTAAAAAATATAAGGTGCCAGAAAAGCAACTTATGGGATATTTTGAAAAAGAAATGTTAGCATTTTAAGGAGTTAAATAATGGCATTTGTAACGACAACATTGAGAGATACAGTAGTTACTGCTGGAAAACAAGGTGGTATGGTAACAATTAAAGCAGTCTTTGATAATGATACTGCAACTAATCTTATTCTAGACGGAGATGGATTAGATGGATTTGCGAATGGCGCTAAGTTAGATTTACTAAGAGCATGGTGGTCTTTTACACAAGGTACTGCTGCTGGAAATACTGGAGATTGCATTATAGAATTTAAAGGTGCGTCATCTGATATTGTTGCATTACATCTTGCAGGCACAGGACACTATGATGGTTCTGCTGGTGCAATAAAAGCTGCTGCAACAAACACAACTGTAACATCCTCTGATATAACTGGACAAACCAGAGGAACTTCTGGATTTGTAATTCTTGAACTTAGAAAAGATGAAGCATATACTGCATAAAGGATAAGATAATGTACACATTAAAATTAATATCTGAACATATCGAACAGGATACAGATTTCTTAATTGAAGCCAAAGAAGATGGTAGTAAAACTTATAAGATCAAAGGTATCTTCATGCAGGCTGATGTTAAAAATCGTAATGGTCGAATCTATCCTATGGAAGTACTAAATAAAGAGGTAAGAAGATATAATAAAGAATATATCAACGAGAAACGTGCATTTGGAGAACTTGGTCACCCTGATGGCCCAACAGTAAACCTTGAGAGAGCATCTCATATGATTACTGGTTTATATCCAGATGGTAAGAATTTTGTTGGAGAGGCCAAAATACTTGGTACTCCAATGGGAGAAATTGTAAAGAATCTAATGGACGAAGGAGCAAAGCTCGGGGTTTCATCTAGAGGCATGGGAAGTTTAGACCAGAAGAATGGTGCAAACTATGTGAGAAATGATTTTTATTTGGCGACAGCAGCTGATATAGTTGCCGACCCATCTGCTCCAAACGCTTTCGTAGAAGGCATTATGGAGGGTAAGGAGTGGATTTGGAACAACGGTTTAATGCAAGAAGCCGATGTTGCAGAGATAAAAGAGAATATAGAAAATAACAGTCGGAAAAAGAACTCAAAAGCTAATAGTTTAGAGTTTGCGAAGTTTCTTCAAAAACTGTGATTTTATAAATAATATTTAACAAACAAGGAGAATATCCCCATGGCGAATGAACTAGATAAAACCATTGAGGAATTAGAAGCTGAAGTGCTTGGTGAACTTGAAGAAGCCAATGGACAAGATGCTCCTATGAAATCTGCTGCGCCCGCAGACAAGATTGATACCTCAAAAGCCGAGTATGAAGATACAGGAGCCGCTGTAGTTTCACCAGACCAAAAAGACTCTGCCGCTAAGAAAATTGTTGCTAAAGCAAAACAAGTTAGTGGAGATGTAGCACAGAAATCTGCTGGTAAAGCAGATAGTATGGATACACCCAATGACGGAATGGCAAAAGTTGCAAAATCACTTGCAGCTGGAGATCAAGTCGATCACGATGGTGATGACTTATCCGAAATGGAAAAAATGGAAATGGCCAAAATGACGAAAGAAATGATGGTCAATGCTATGTACGAAATGATGAAGGGTAAGAAAAAGACTGACCTTCAAGCAATGTACAATGGTATGCAAAAAGCGACTGAAATGGCCGACAAAGATATGGATGAAGAATCCAAAGCTAAGTCTGAAGCTGTTGAAAATCGTCTAAAAACTATTGATGTTACTGAACACGTTGAAGCATTAATGACAGGAGAGGGTGACCTTTCTGAAGAATTTAAGCGTAAAGCAGCAACTGTATTTGAAGCTGCCGTAAAATCTAAAGTACGTTCAGAAGTAGAACGTATGGAAGAGGACTACAAAACTGAACTGGAAGAAAATATAAACACAACTAAGGGTGAATTAACTGAAAAGGTTGATACATATTTAAACTACGTTGTTGAAGAATGGATGAAGGAAAATGAACTTGCCATTGAGCGAGGACTTAAAGGTGAAATTGCAGAAGATTTCATTTCTGGTCTAAAACAGCTCTTTGAAGATCATTATGTTGATGTTCCAGATGAAAAATATGATGTGCTTGAAGCACAATCAGACAAGATTTCAGAGCTAGAAGCTAAATTGAATGAAGCAATTGAACAAAGTGTTCAAATGAAGAAATCCAATGCAAGTCTAGTGAAGGAACAGGTCGTATCTGAATTTACTACAGATTTGGCCGATACAGAAATTGAGAAGTTCAAATCACTAATCGAAGATGTGGATTATTCTAATGAAGAATCTTATCGTGAGAAATTGGGAACTTTGAAGGAAAGTTATTTTCCTAAGAATGCACCACTAGTGACTGAAACTATTGATGATGTAGACACTGGCATCGCACAGGACGTTGATACCTCTGGTTCAATGCAGGCTTATATGACTGCTATTGGGCGAACTGTCAATAGTGCAAAATAACTAAATTTATAAATAGTAGAAAATAAAAGGAGATACCAAATGTATCAGACAGAACATCTACAAGAAAAGTGGCAGCCAGTCCTTGCACATCCTGATCTTCCAGAGATCAAGGATAGTTACAAGCGGGCAGTCACTACAATCATTCTTGAAAATCAAGAAAAGTCTATCAAAGAAGACAGACAATTTATGGGCGAAGCAGCACCTACCAGTTCATCATTTGGTGGTAATGCCTCTCTAGATAGCTGGGATCCTATTCTTATCTCACTAGTCAGACGATCCATGCCAAATCTAATTGCATATGACATTTGTGGTGTGCAACCAATGACAGGCCCAACTGGTCTTATCTTTGCGATGCGTGCTCGTGCGTTATCACAAGACGGTGCAGAAGCTCTTGCTGATGAACCATCAATGTTGTCTAACCAAGACGCTGGTTCAGATACAGGTGGTGGAGATATTGATGGAACTAACCCATCAGTTCTTAACGATAGTCCTGCAGGAACATATACAACTGCAACTGGTATGACTTCACTCCAAGGTGAAGCATTAGGTGATACTACAACTAATGCATTCGCTGAAATGGCTTTCTCAATCGAAAAGCATACAGTTACTGCTGTTACTCGGGCTCTTAAAGCTGAGTACACAATGGAACTTGCTCAAGACCTTAAAGCTATTCATGGTTTGGACGCAGAAACAGAATTGGCAAACATCTTGTCAACTGAAATTCTTGCAGAAATTAACCGTGAAGTTGTTCGTAACATCTACGTTTCAGCTGTTAAAGGTGCTGCATCAAATACTACAACTGCTGGTATTTTTGATCTTGACACAGACTCAAATGGTCGTTGGTCAGTTGAGAAATTTAAAGGTCTAATGTTTGCAATCGAAAGAGATGCAAATGCTATCGGTCAACAAACTCGTAGAGGAAAAGGTAACATGATCCTTTGTTCTGCAGACGTTGCTTCCGCATTGCAAATGGCTGGTGTTCTTGATTACACTCCTGCTCTTAATAATAACTTGAATGTTGATGATACTTCAACTACATTCGCTGGTATTATGAATGGTCGTTACAAAGTGTATGTTGACCCATATTCAGCCAACGTATCTGCTTCTCAGTACTACGTTGTTGGATATAAAGGTACTTCACCTTACGATGCTGGTATGTTCTACTGCCCATATGTTCCATTACAAATGGTTCGTGCGGTTGGTGAAAATACATTTCAACCAAAAATCGGTTTTAAAACTCGATATGGTATTGCAGCAAACCCATTCCACACAGGAACAGTTGCAGCTGCGAATGACGGAGCAATCTCCATCAGTTCTGCTACCAACAAGTATTACAGAAAAGTTAAAGTTTCTAACCTTATGTAATAATAAAAGTTGGGATAACCAACTAACAACTAAAAAACTAGAGAGGGGATTTATTCCCCTCTTTTTTTTGTTATAAATAGTAGTATGACAACAGAAACTTCACCAATTAATAGACAACCAACAGTTTTGGATTATTCTAGTCCTACACAATTTAGGTTTATGATACATCAACTTCCAAAGGTTGAGTTTTTTACTACTGCTGCAAATATTCCAGCAATATCTTTAGGTGAACTAGTTATACCCACACCGTATAAAAGTATACCAATATTAGGTGATAACCTTACTTTTGATAATTTAACAATATCATTTATTGTAGATGAAGAACTACAAAATTATAGAACAATCCATGATTGGATGGTTGGTATTGGGTTTCCTAAAAGTAAACAACAGTTTATAGATTTTAGAAATAGTGGTTCTAATACTCCACAAGCTGGGACAGGTGGAATTGGCTCTGAGATCGGCACAGTAGGTACTTCAACAGCTGATAAAGCATTCTATACAGATGCAACTCTTACAATACTTTCAAATAAAAATAATCCTATTTTAGAAGTACGTTTTGCAGATGTACTTCCTGTAGCTTTAAGTGGACTAGATTATAGTCAAAATGTAACAGATGTAGAATATCTTACAGCTACAATTGATTTTCGATATAAATTATATGAGATAGTGCCTATAACATAATGGAGTAATAATGAACCTTGATGATTTGAAGCTTGAAGTGCAAGCTGACTTAAAAATAAATAATGAACACCTAGATACAGAATCCTTAAAAAATCAAGAAATTAAAGCAAAATATTTAGATGTTAAGTCTAGATATGAACTTCTTTTGTTTAAAGCAAAGGGTGACTACAAACGTATATACCGTGATAAATGGGAATACTATGGTGGAAAATCAGACGCTAAAGTTTATGTAAGTAAACCATTTGATATTAAAGTTTTAAAGACAGACTTGAGTGTATACATTACATCTGATCAAGATGTGATAGATGCAGAAAATAAGATTGGTTATTTAGAAACAGTTGTTGATTATGTCAAAGGAGTTATTAAATCAGTTGATAACCGTGGCTGGGATATTAAAAATGCAATAGAATGGAAGAAATTTGAAGCAGGAGTAACTTACTAATGAGATACGGTGAACCATATAAAGCTTTTAAATTGTCAGATGCATTAATAAAAAGAACATTAGGCAATGTAAATTATGATTTAGTTAACGGTAATGTTTTAAGTGCTACATCTAAAACTATTAGAAATTCTAAAGTTACATTTATTGATGAAGGTAAAATTTTATTACAATTTTTAAGAATGGCTAAAAATATAAATGAAATAAGTGATTGGAATTTTGAACTTGATGCTATAGAACCTTTACAGTATGGTGAATATAATAAAGGTGAAGAATATGGTTGGCACGTTGATCAACATAATAAACCATATAATGATGGTAGAGTTCGCAAGATAAGTTTTTCTGTATTTCTTAATGATAATTACACTGGTGGTGAATTTGATTTAGAATTACATAGTCCAAGTGTAAAAAATAGATATGACACATTCAGTAAACTACCATTAAATACTGCAATATTTTTTAAATCAGATTATTGGCATAGAGTACGGCCAGTAACAAAAGGCGTAAGAAAATCTTTAGTTGGCTGGGTTCTTGGGCCTAAGCTTAAATGAAAATATCAAAGGTAAATGAGGTTTATCTTACAGTAGAAGTAGATGATAGCTTAGAAAGAGAGCTCTCTGATTATTTTACATTTGAAGTGCCTGGGGCTAAATTTATGCCACAATATCGTAATAGGATATGGGATGGTAAAATACGTTTGTTTTCTCCACATAATGGCAGAATATATGTAGGGTTACTTCCATATATTAAGGAGTTTTGTTTAAAAAACTCAATTGAATATATAATGGAAGAGGGAGTAGAAAATGTCAGGAATGTTATTCGTGAGAGCGTTAGAGATTTCGCAACATCCTTACAACCAAAGTCCAAAGGAAAGCCGATTGAAATCCGTGATTATCAATTGGATGCAATACACCACGCAATATCCACAAACCGCTCACTTCTATTATCTCCTACCGCTTCTGGTAAGTCATTAATAATATATACACTAGTTCGTTACTACCATATGATGGGATTAAAAACTTTAATTCTTGTTCCTACAACATCACTGGTTGAACAGATGTATTCAGACTTTATTGATTACGGTTGGAAAGACGAATACATTCATAGAGTGTACGCTGGTATGGACAAGGGTTCTAAAAAACCAGTTGTAATATCAACATGGCAATCAATATATAAACTTCATTCACCATACTTTGCACAATACGGATGTATAATCGGTGATGAAGCTCATCTATTCAAAGCAAAATCTTTAACAGATATTATGGTAAAGTCTAGAGATGTAAAGTATAGATTTGGACTAACAGGTACACTTGATGGTACACAAACACATCGTTTAGTATTAGAAGGTTTATTTGGAAAAGTCAAAAAGATTATTACAACAAAAGAGCTGATGGATAGTGATACTTTAGCTAAACTTAATATTAACTGTGTAGTTTTAAAACATACAGAAGAAGAATCTAAAAGAGTTAAAAACTATGCATATGCTGAAGAAATTAATTTTATAGTATCTCACCCCAAGAGAAACATTTTTATTAAAAATTTATGTGAAAAATTAAATGGAAACACTTTATGTTTATTTCAGTTAGTTGACAAACATGGAGTTTTATTGTATAATGAAATTAAAAAGTTTGACAGGAAAGTATTTTTCGTGTATGGTGGAACTAATACACAAACCAGAGAAGATATTCGTTCTATAACTGAAAATGAAAAAGATGCTATAATCATAGCTTCATATGGTACATTTTCTACAGGAATAAATATTCGTAACATACACAATATTGTTTTTGCTAGTCCATCTAAAAGTAGAATAAGAGTATTGCAAAGTATAGGTAGAGGATTGAGGCAAAGTAAAGATAAAGATTCTGTAAAACTATTTGATATATCTGATGATCTTACACATAAGACTAGAAGAAATTTTACATTAAGACACTTTTATGAACGAATAAATATATATAAAGAAGAACAGTTTGATTATAAAATTGATAGGATTAAATTATGAGTTGTGAAAAAGCCGAACTTTTAGAAGAGAAGTCAAAAATGAGTTATCAAGTTATTAAATTATCAAATGGCGAAGATATCATATGTACCGTTGAGGAACTTGAATCTAATAGGTTTAAAGTAACCTCACCATTAAAGATGAGCACTCACAGTAAAATAACTGAAAATGGTGTAATTGAATCTTTAGGTTTATCTAGATGGATACAGGTATATTCTGATCAACCATTTTATAATATAGAAAAAAATTCTGTAGTTATTATGACTCCAGCATCTCATGGATTGGGTCGTTACTATGAGCACGTATTAAATAGTATTGCAGCTTCAGAAATTAATGGTGCAATAGGAAAAGGCCCTACAGAAGAAGAATTAAATTCAATTGAACATGAAGAATATCTAGAAGAAACTGAAGATTATTTAACTCACTGGAATGTAGATGATAAACTTTATCATTAATTTGAAAAGATTACAATATCTATTATACACACTATCCTATACCTTGTCAAGTAAAAAATGCATTGATTTTAAATAATTATTTACTTGACATTCCTCTCAAAATAGTGTAGTATAGAAGAAATATGTAAAAGGAATTGTTATGGCAAAAAAACCTAAAAAAGTAAGTGTTCACTATGTAGATAATAAGAAGTTTCTACAAGCAATGAAAGATTGGAAAGACCAATGTAAAGAAGCTGAAGAGGCTGACGAAGAACTTCCTAGAATTACAAATTATATTGGTGAATGTTTTTTAAAGATTGCAAATGGACTTTCATACAGACCAAACTTTATTAATTATACATACAAACAAGAAATGATATCAGATGGTATTGAAAATTGTTTACAATACATTCATAACTTTAATCCAGAAAAATCAAATAATCCTTTTGCTTATTTTACACAAATTATTTACTACGCATTTATTCGTAGGATTCAAAAAGAAAAAAAACAAGCTCATGTAAAACATCAGTTAATATCAAAACAAGAGTTTATTCCTTTTGTTACAAACCCATATGACACTACGCCATATCAGGTAAGTGGGTTTGATGTAAATATAATGGTGCCTGATGAGGCAGTTTATAAACCTAAGAAAAAAGAAAATAAAGATAAGATTGGTGGCCTAGAGAATTTTATGGAGCTAGATGATTGAAGATTGCTATAATTAATGATACACATTTTGGTGCTAGAAACGACAACTCAAATTTTAACGAATACTTTTATCAATTTTTTGAAGGAGTATTCTTTCCATACTTACAACAAAATAATATAAAAACTTGTATTCATCTGGGAGACTTGATGGATAGACGTAAGTTTGTTTCATATAAAACTGCTAAAGACTTTCGTGAAAGATTTGTTTTGCCATTTAAAAGTTTAGAAGTAGATTTACACATTATGATTGGAAACCATGATACATTTTATAAGAATACTAATGATGTAAATTGTGTAGAAGAACTTTTAGGTCAACGCCATAAAAATATTAAAATATATCCAGAAGCTGAAGAAGTTGAATTTGATGGTACTAAGATTTTATTTTTGCCGTGGATTAATAGTCAAAACACAATTCACTCAGAGAGTATGATTAATAAAACAACAGCAGGTATTTGCATGGGGCATTTAGAGATTGCTGGATTTGAAATGATGAAAGGTATGTTAAATGAACATGGAATTAATAAGAGTATGTTTAGAAAGTTTGATACTGTTTTTTCTGGCCATTTCCACACTAAATCTGATGATGGTCAAATATTTTATTTGGGAGCTCCATATGAACTTTATTGGAACGACTGCAATGACAGAAAGGGATTTCATGTATTCGATACAGAAACTAGAGAACTAGAAAGAATAGAAAATCCTTATACCATTCATAAAAAAATTCACTATGACGATGCACAAAATGATTATACTAAATTTGATGTAAGTAAGTTAGCAAATCATTATGTAAAAGTTATTGTAGTAAATAAAAAAGATTTATATCAATTTGATCAATTTATTGATAGAGTGTTAAAAACAGATTGTCACGAAGTTAAGATTATAGAGGATTTTTCTGACTTGGATGCAAACACTGTTTCTGATGATATTGTTGAAAATACAGAAGATACAATGACACTTCTCAGTAAATACATTGAGGAACTTGATACAACTTTAGATAAAGGTAGACTAATTAACCTACAAAGACAACTTTATACAGAGGCCCAAGACTTAGAAATATGATTAATTTTAAATGTGTGAGGTGGAAAAACTTTCTTTCCACAGGTAATCAGTTTACCGAAATTCAATTAGATAAAGAACCTACTACACTCATCATTGGTGAGAATGGAGCAGGAAAGTCAACCATACTTGATGCTTTGTGTTTCAGCCTATTTGGAAAACCATTCCGTAATATTAGTAAAATGCAAATGGTAAATTCAATCAATAACTCTTCTACAATTGTTGAGGTAGAATTTAAAATAGGTACTGTAGAGTATAAGGTTGTACGATCTATAAAACCAAATAAATTTGAAATATATCAAAATAATATTCTTATGAACCAAGAAGCAAATGCTCGTGATTACCAAAAGATATTAGAACAACAAATTCTTAAATTAAACTATCGTTCATTTACACAGGTAGTTATTCTTGGTAGTTCAACATTTGTACCTTTTATGCAGCTAAAGGCTAGACACCGTAGAGAAGTTGTAGAAGAAATTTTAGATATTCAAATATTTTCTACTATGAATCTAATTCTAAAACAAAGATTAAAAATTATATTAGATGACATTCGTGAAAATGATTATCAATATGAACTTGCATCTGAAAAGATTAGTTTTCAAGAAAATCACATAGCTGATTTAAAGGATAATAAAGAAAAAATTATCCAACAAAAACAAAGACTTATAGAAACTAATGAAAAAGAAATTTCTAGAAGAACTGATGAAAGAAATCAATTAGAAAATGATAATGCAAATTCTCTTACTTCTATTGATGATAAAATATCAGTAGAAACTAAAAGTACAAGACTAAAAGACATACAATCTACTCTTGTTGAAAAACATAAAACCCACACATCAATGGTTGGTTTTTTTGAAAACAATGAAGATTGCCCAACTTGTCAACAACACATTGATGAAGCTTTTAAAACTGATATGATTTCACAGAAAAGAACAGAAGCAGATAAAGTACAATCTGGAATGAAAGAACTTAAATCTGAATTAGATAAAATTTCTTTGAGGAAAAAAGAAATAAAAGAAATTACAGATAGTATTCGTAATAATCAAGTATCTATTGCAAAGATAGATTCTTCAGTGTTAGAATTAAAAAAGTTTAACGTACAACTAGAAACTGAAATATCACAATTTAAACTTGATGGTAGTGCTTCATCTGATGTTGATAAACTAAAAGAACTTAAAAATGAAGCAGAACTTTGCAGTAGACAAAAATCAAAACTAAGAGAAGATAAGTTATATGCTGAAGCTGCAAGAAATATGTTACAGGATACAGGTATTAAGACTAAGATCATTAAACAGTATCTACCAATAATGAATAAGTTGATAAACAAGTATCTTACTTCTATGGAGTTTTACGTTAACTTTACATTAGATGAAAACTTTGAGGAAACAATTAAGTCACGATATCGTGATGAGTTTTCTTATGCATCGTTTAGTGAAGGAGAAAAAATGAGAATAGACCTTGCACTACTCTTTACTTGGAGAGCTGTCGCAAAGATGAAAAACTCTACAAATACTAATCTATTAATACTTGATGAGATATTTGATAGCTCACTTGATGGTACAGGAACAGATGAGTTTCTGAAGATTCTGAATACTTTGAGTGGTGAAAATGTTTTTGTAATAAGTCATAAACAAGATGCACTTGCTGATAAGTTCAGAAGTACAATTAAATTTGAGAAGGTGAAAAATTTTAGTCATGTTGCTACTTAACGGAGATTGCATTGAAGAAATGCAGAAACTAATTGATGATGGTGTACAAGTGGATTCAGTTGTTACTGATCCACCATATCATCTACAGTCTATTGTAAAACGATTTGGTAAAGAGGGTTCTGCACCAGCTCAAGAAGGAACTGATGGTGCATTTGCAAGAGCATCAAAAGGTTTTATGGGTAAAGAATGGGATGGTGGAGATATTGCATTTAGACCAGAAACTTGGGAACTTGCATTGAAACTATTAAAGCCAGGCGGTCATCTTCTTGCATTTTCTGCTTCTCGTAATTATCATAGAATGGCAGTGGCAATCGAAGATGCTGGGTTTGAAATTCGTGATCAGATGATGTGGTTATATGGAAGTGGTTTTCCTAAGTCACATAATATAGGTAAAGGTGTAGATAAAAAACTGGGTAATGATACAGAATGGGAAGGTTGGGGAACTGCACTCAAACCAGCACACGAACCTATTGCAGTAGGACGTAAGCATTTATCAGAAAGTTCTATTGTAAATAATGTATTGAAACATAGAACTGGCGGTATCAACATTGATGACAGTCGGGTTGGGCCTCCCATTCTATCAACAAAGGGTGGATGGCACCATGAAAGTATAATTAATGATGATGGATGGAATGGTGGTGAACAAGAGTGTGGACAACCACAAGGTCGTTTTCCTGCCAATGTTATGCATGATGGGAGTGATGTGATCGTAAATCAATTTCCAAATACCAAGAGTGGAAAACTAACACCTGATATGAATATAAAACCCAGCACAGGTTGGTCAGGTGGTTCTAGATCAGATAGAGTAAAGAATACCTTTAATGGTGATGAGGGTTCAGCTGCAAGATTCTTCTATTGTCCAAAAACTTCTAAGTCCGAAAGACACAATGGGGATGCAAATACTCACCCAACTGTAAAACCAGTTGAGTTAATGAAGTACCTTTGTAGATTAGTTACACCAAAAGGTGGTACTGTACTTGACCCATTTATGGGAAGTGGTTCTACTGGCATGGCTGCAAAAGACGAGGGGTTTGATTTTATCGGTATTGAGAAAGAAGAAGAATACTTTAAGATTTGCGAATCAC
>Ga0209337_1001333_pt1 | contig 18864 bp, 8 predicted proteins | sample LinPmetageLP53_FD_184044 | JGI IMG/M metagenome (GOLD analysis project Ga0209337, IMG submission 184044) | Marine viral communities from the Pacific Ocean - LP-53 (SPAdes) (version 2) | ecosystem: Environmental > Aquatic > Marine > Oceanic | place: Pacific Ocean | collected 2010-02-08 | reverse complement strand
CAATCACGTATTCATCCATCAAATCATTATCAACCGAACCATTGTTCCAAGCTCTAATTCCTCCTAATGCATTAATGATGTGTTCTAACGCTCTTTCTATGTCCCATTGACTAGATATGTGGTCTAAGAAGTCTCGACCCTTACCCATCTTATCTAATTGAAGGTACATATCGTGTATGTCACCACCAAATAATTTAACAAGAGGCCACAGTGAGTCAAAATCCTCACTTTGAAAAACCTTCTCATACCAAGGAGTAGACTGTTCTAAAATAATATTATGTAGGTTATTAATTAATTTCATTATACCATATAAATATTTGGCAAAAAGAAAGGCACCCAAGTTTCCTAAAGATGCCTATTACTGAGTATTAAAACAAGTTAACGTTTAATACGCTGTTTATTCTTTTTTATATCCATTAACTGTTTAAGTGCATCTTGCACTCTACTTTGGTAGTTTTTTTGTTCTTGTAATGTTTCTCTCCTACTGTCTATATCTTGTTGTGTGTTTGGAACCCCAGATTTAGACAAAGTACTAGCCTGACCACTTTTCTTCTTTTTACAACCACATCCCATATTAATTCATGTATTTGTCAAAGGTACCCGCCTTTACTTCACTAACAAATAATTTAAATTCTTCTTTAGTAAATTCGGTATAACCTTCTTCTTCACCCCCGATAATAATTTTATCACGGTTTAGGTCCATATTTATTGCTGGACATTTACATTTTCCTTTTCCACAAAATGTAATCTCGATTCTTTCCTCATTAAAATTATGAGGTAGTTCTGTATTTAGTAACATAATTTGTTTTTTATTAATTATAGATATATATTCTATAAAATAAATATACCTAAACAATGATATTTATAAATAGAAACATAATTTAATATGCCAACATGTAACGTCTTAGATTTTTCGCTAATAGCAGAATATTATACGGAAAACATTAGTGATGACCAAAACCCAAAGAATGACGCAACCAATCTTTGTTGTTACGAAAGTCTACCAATGTCGTATGATACTTTTGTTGATGGTGTAACAGATTTGTATAATACTTCCTGTGTAAGGGATAGACAATTTTCAGACTATGTAACAAAATTATTTACACAATGTTTATCTGGTAGTACAGGAGGTGTAACTAAAATTATTGCGGGAACAAACGTAACAATATCACCCACATCTGGGGTAGGTGAAGTAACCGTTAACTCAACCGGGGGAGCTACACCTTATTGGTCTGGAAATACTGACGGTACAATATCTAACAGTGGTTTAACATTTAATGTTGGGATAGGTACACAGAACCCAACAGAAAGATTAACCGTTAGTGGTGATACAGGTGCAAACCCAGCAAGAATCCAAACCCTACAAACAAATGAAGCTTTCCTAGTAGTAGTAGATGATTCCGGGGTACTATACCAATCAGAAAGGTCAAGTAGACATGCTGCGTTATGGAGTGCAGGTACTTATGACGGTAAAGCAACAATTATTTCTAGTGGGGATTCATCTAATGTTGGGATAGGTACGGAAACCCCAAATGAAATATTAACAGTAGAGGGTAGTATTTCAGCAACAACTAACCTATATTTTCGTATGATAGATGGTGGTACATTTTAAATTAAAAAAACAAAAAGCAAAAAAATATGAGTGAATGTATTACATGGGCAGAAGGTGACATAGTTTGGGAGGCAACAGACTTTACATGGTCAGAAATATGTTTATTGGTTGATATTGTAATACGAAGTGGGGGCTATAGTTCACGTACTAGAAAACTTAGGGATAAAGATGAGAAAACCCAAAAAACATTTATAAAACTTTTATGTAGGATTAAAGGTGAGGAGTATGAAGAGACTAAATATTTTAGACCTGACGTTAGAGTTAGAGCTGGTGATTTTAATTTAATAGAAAAATTCTTGAAAAAGCCTGAAATCAGTATATTTATTAATAAAGAAAAATAAATGTATACACTATATTCCGACAAAAATAATATCTTCGAATGTGACATCCAACTGGAAGGAGCCAGTCTATCTCAAGCTTTTGCTAGAGTAATAGTTGAGGGTGAAAACCTTAATTTAGTATTTAATGGTAATATAAGTAGTGAAGGTAATTGTAGGATTGAAATGCCTAAATTAACTATGTTAAAAGAAGGTGGTGAAATGAAATTAGAGGTAATTGCTGATGATATGTACTTTAATCCTTGGAACTCGGATTTCGAACTTAAAAAATCTAAAAATATCAAGGTTGAAGTTAAACAACCAAAAGATAATATAATTAAAGAAAACAAGGCAAAGGCAAAGGTTAAAGTCAATAACCAAACCAAAGTTATTAAACCAAAAAAACAATCTAAACCTACCATAAAAGAGGCCAAGTTTAGTAAACAAGACCTTAAAAAACTTCTACTAAAGTTAAGGTCGCAAGATTAAGTTCACTTTTGTAGCCAATAAAGTATATTTTAAGCTATGGCGAACTTAGGAAACCTAAAAATAAAAGACACCTACCAGTTAGTACTTCAAACTGATGCCGCTGGTAATCTACAAAAACTAGACGGTTCCACACCAAATCCATTTATTGTTAACGGTAATTTAAGGTATCTTGATGGTTCACAAGCCAATGGCTATGTGTTAATATCAGATGCGGCTGGTAATGCAAGTTGGGGACCAGTTGATACTGGTGATATTTTTATATCCGGAGGTACTATTGAAGATACTGTTGTAAAGTTATTTGCAACAGGTGGTGATATAGTTTCTATTCCTGGGTTAAGTTGGTCAGCAAACACAAATGGGAGTATATCGAACAGCGGATTAACATCAACCAAAATTGGTATAGGAACCGATTCACCAACAAATAAACTCCACGTTAAAGGTAATTCCACAAGTGATAACCCGTTTAGGTTAGAAACAGTACAACCAGGAAGAGGATATGTATTAGTTATAGATGATGATGGTATAGTTTATAAATCTAAAAGTGCAAGTGGAGCTATATCAGCAAGTACTATAGAAGTGACTGGAGACTTAAAAGCAAGTGGAACAATAAATTTTAGTTTAATTGATGGTGGTACATTCTAGAATAAAATAAAAAGATATTTATAATATATGAGTCAAATAATTAAAATAAAAAGTGGTACATCAGGACAACCAGATTCACTAGCTAGAGGAGAATTAGCTATTAATGTTTCTAATGGAGCCTTCTATTATGGTGATGCACAGTCCGCTACAACAGGTACCTGGTTTTTTAGTGGAGCATCAGCAGAAACATTCTCAGCAACAACAACTGTAATAGATACACAATTAAATATTAGTGGTAATACATTCTTTGAAGGAGCTTTATCTGGAACGGGAGCTATAACCACAGTTGGTAGTATTAGTACAGATGGTGATTTAACTGGGGACAATGCGTTAATTCGGGACAACATACGACATGTAGGAGACACAACTACGGGAATATCATTTGGTAATGGTGGAGGTGAAATAGATTTTAGAACAAACAATGGTTCAAGAATAGACCTAACTAATTCTGGTGTAAGATTGGGTGGTGCTAATTCTAGGGTAACCACAATACTAGATGAGGACAATATGGCTTCCGATAGTGATACATCTCTATCAACTCAACAATCCATTAAAGCATATGTAGATTCACAAGTATCAACATCTGATACACTACAAGAAGTAACTGATAATGGAGCGACCACTACAAACGCAATTCAATTAGGTAGTAACTTAGGGATAAGTGGTAATACTTTCTTTGAGGGAGCTTTATCAGGGACTGGTGCTGTAACAGTATTAGGTAATATAACTACAGATGGTGATGTTACAACAGACAATGCTTTAATACGGGATAACATACAACATGTTGGTGACCTAACAAATGAAATATCATTTGCAGCTAACTCACAAGATTTTAGAACAAATAACACTTCAAGACTGGATATAAGTAATTCTGGGGTGAGATTAGGGGGAGCTAACTCCAGGGTAACAACTATTCTTGATGAGGATGCTATGGGTACTAATAGTGACACAGCACTTGCGACTCAACAATCAATCAAAGCATACTCTGATACAAAGTTACCTTTAGCTGGAGGAACTATGTCAGGTTCTGTTGATTTTGGGGATAATGATATTACAAATGTTGACTCATTAGATACTGACAAGTTTTCGATTGCTGGTGGTACAGAAATGACATCCATAAAGGATGAGGATAATATGGCTAGTGATAGTAACGTCGCACTAGCAACACAACAATCTATTAAAGCCTATGTGGATTCACAGGTAGCTACATCTGACACCCTACAGGAGGTTACCGATAATGGAGCTACCACTACAAACGCAATTCAATTAGGTAGTAACTTAGGGATAAGTGGTAATACTTTCTTTGAAGGTTCAATGTCGGGTACTGGTAGTGTAACAGTAGGAGGTCAAATTGCTTCCAGTGGTAATATTATTGCAGGTGCTGAAATAAAAGCGGGGACAAATCTACAAGTATCTGATAACATACAACATGTTGGTGATACAACAAATGAAATATCATTTGCAGATGCAACTCAAGACTTCAGAACAAACAATACTTCAAGATTGGACATTAATGATGATGGGGTAAGATTAGGAGGAGCTAATTCTAGAGTAACAACAATTCTAGATGAGGATGCTATGGGTACTAATTCAGCAACAGCTTTAGCCACACAACAATCTATTAAAGCTTACTCTGACACAAAATTACCATTAGCTGGTGGTACAATGTCTGGTTCAATTAATTTAGGTGACAATGATATAACAAACATAGATTCCCTAGACACAGATAAATTCTCAATCGCTAGTGGTACAGAAATGACTTCGATAAAAGACGAAGACAATATGGCATCTGACAGTAATGTTGCTCTCGCGACTCAACAATCGATTAAAGCATATGTCGATAGTCAGGTAGCTACGTCTGATACTTTACAAGAAGTTACAGATAATGGAACAACAACAACAAACGCACTTCAATTTGGTAGTAACTTAGGTATTAGTGGAGATACATTCTTTGAAGGAGCTTTATCTGGTACGGGAGCCATAAGTTCAGTAGGTAACATTAGTACCGATGGTGATGTAACAACAGACAATGCTTTAATAAGAGAAAACATACAACATGTTGGTGATACAACAAATGAAATATCATTTGCGTCAGCGACACAAGATTTCCGTACCAATAATAGTTCAAGATTAGATATTAGTAACTCAGGAGTAAGATTGGGAGGAGCTAATTCTAGAGTAACTACTATTTTAGACGAAGACGCTATGGGTACTAATAGTGACACAGCACTTGCGACACAACAATCCATTAAAGCTTATTCTGATACCAAACTACCATTAGCTGGAGGGACAATGTCAGGTAATGTAGATTTCGGTGATAACGATATAACAAATGTTGATTCTTTTGACGCAGATAAACTTTCAATAGCTGGAGGAACAGAAATGACATCCATAAAGGATGAGGATAATATGGCTAGTGATAGTAATGTAGCACTCGCAACACAACAATCCATTAAAGCTTATGTAGATGGCCAAGTTGGTGGGTCAGATACTTTACAAGAAGTAACTGATAACGGAGCTACCACCACTAACGCCATTCAATTAGGTAGTAACTTAGGTATTAGTGGTAATACTTTCTTTGAGGGAACTTTATCAGGTACTGGAGCTATAACTTCAGTAGGTCAAATTGCTTCCAGTGGTAATATTATTGCAGGTGCTGAAATAAAAGCGGGGACAAATCTACAAGTATCTGATAACATACAACATGTAGGAGACACAACTAACGAAATATCATTTGCGTCAGCAGCACAAGATTTCCGTACCAATAATGGTTCAAGGTTAGATATAAGTAATTCCGGAGTAAGATTAGGGGGTGCTAATTCTAGAGTAACAACAATTCTAGATGAGGATGCTATGGGTACTAATTCAGCAACAGCTTTAGCCACACAACAATCTATTAAAGCTTACTCTGACACAAAATTACCATTAGCTGGAGGAGCAATGACAGGTGCGATAACTACAAATTCTACTTTTGATGGAAGAGATGTAGCCGCTGATGGAGTAACAGCAGATGCTGCCTTACCAAGAGCAGGTGGGACTATGTCAGGAAGTATTAACTTAGGTGATAATGATATTACAAACATTGACTCATTAGATACAGACAAATTCTCAATTGCTGGAGGAACGGAAATGACTTCTATCAAAGACGAAGACAATATGGCTAGTGATAGTAATGTTGCTTTAGCCACACAACAATCGATTAAAGCATATGTGGATTCTCAAGTAGCTACATCTGATACTTTACAAGAAGTAACTGATAATGGGGCTACCACAACTAACGCAATACAACTCGGTAGTAATTTAGGTGTAAGTGGTAACACTTTCTATGAAGGAGCTGTATCTGGTACTGGAAGTGTAACAGCTGTAGGTGGTTTTGTTGGTGACTTAACTGGAAACGCATCCACATCAACCAAGATTGCTAGTATTGATAATACTGACATAGTTGTATTAGCAGGAGCACAAACTTTAACTGGGACAAAAACCCTAAATTCTTTTAAGGGTACCGGTTCGGTGACGGTAACTAACATATTAGATGAAGATGCGATGGGTACTAATAGTGATACAGCACTTGCAACACAACAATCAATCAAGGCTTACGCTGACTTGAAATTACCATTAGCTGGAGGAGCAATGACTGGAGCGATAACCACAAATTCAACATTTGATGGAAGAGATGTAGCCGCTGATGGAGTAACAGCAGATGCTGCCTTACCAAGAGCAGGTGGTACTATGAGTGGAAATGTTAATTTTGGAGATAATGATATAACTAATGTAGACTCGTTCGATGCTGACAAACTCTCAATAGCTGGGGGAACTGAAATGACTTCGATAAAGGATGAAGATAATATGGCATCTGACAGTAATGTAGCACTAGCAACTCAACAATCTATTAAAGCATACGTAGATTCACAAGTAGCTACATCTGACACATTACAAGAGGTTACAGATAATGGAGCTACCACAACAAACGCACTCCAATTTGGGAGTAACTTAGGTATTAGTGGTAATACTTTCTTTGAGGGAACTTTATCTGGTACAGGTAGTGTAACAGCGATTGGAGCTATAAGTTCGGTAGGTAGTATTACTACCGATGGTGACCTTACGGGAAATAACGCATTAATTAGAGCTAACATACAACATGTTGGTGACCTAACAAATGAAATATCATTTGCGTCAGCAACCCAAGACTTTAGAACAAATAATAATTCAAGATTAGATATTAGTAATTCCGGAGTAAGATTGGGAGGAGCTAATTCTCGAGTAACAACTATTCTTGACGAAGATAATATGGCTAGTGATAGTAACACAGCCCTATCAACCCAACAATCAATTAAAGCTTACGCAGATACAAAATTACCTTTAGCTGGTGGTACCATGTCTGGTAGTATTAATTTAGGTGATAACGACATCACAAACATTGACTCATTAGATACAGACAAACTCTCAATAGCTGGAGGAACTGAAATGACTTCGATAAAGGATGAAGACAACATGGCTAGTGATAGTAATGTTGCTTTAGCCACACAACAATCCATAAAAGCTTATGTTGATTCACAGGTAGCTACGTCTGATACTCTACAGGAGGTAACAGACAACGGAACAACGACAACAAATGCACTTCAATTTGGGAGTAACTTAGGTATTAGTGGAGATACATTCTTTGAAGGTTCAATGTCGGGTACTGGTAGTGTAACACTATTAGGTAATGTAACTACAGGTGGTAATGTAAAAGCTAGTGGTGATGTCCAAGTAAGTGGTAATATCCAACATATTGGTGACCTAACAAATGAAATATCATTTGCAGATGCAACTCAAGACTTCAGAACAAACAATACTTCAAGACTGGATATAAGTAATGATGGGGTAAGATTAGGTGGTGCTAATTCTCGAGTAACAACAATTCTTGATGAGGATAATATGTCATCCGACAGTAATAGAGCTTTATCTACACAACAATCTATAAAAGCTTACTCTGACACAAAACTATCAAAAGCTGGAGGAGCAATGACAGGTGCGATAACTACAAATTCTACTTTTGATGGAAGAGACGTAGCAGCTGATGGGGTTACCGCTGATGCTGCTCTACCAAGAACAGGAGGAGCAATGACTGGAGCGATAACAACCAACTCAACATTCGATGGAAGGGATGTAGCCGCTGATGGAGTAACAGCAGATGCTGCCTTACCAAGAGCAGGTGGAACAATGTCAGGTAATGTGGACTTCGGTGACAATGATATAACAAATGTTGATTCTTTTGACACAGACAAACTATCAATCGCAGGTGGTACAGAGATGACATCTATAAAGGATGAAGACAATATGGCTAGTGATAGTAATGTTGCTTTAGCCACACAACAATCTATTAAAGCCTATGTGGATGCTCAAGGTGGCACTGGTACATTACAATCGGTAACTGATAATGGAACTACCACAACAAACGCACTTCAACTAGGTAGTAATCTAGGTATAAGTGGTAATACATTCTTTGAAGGAGCTTTATCAGGAAGTGGTACTATAACAGCAGTAGGTAATATTGTTTCAGGTACTGATATAGAGACAGCTAGGAATCTTCTTGTGTCAGCTAACATACAACATGTAGGAGACACAACTAACGAAATATCATTTGCGTCAGCAGCACAAGATTTCCGTACCAATAATGGTTCAAGGTTAGATATAAGTAATTCCGGAGTAAGATTGGGAGGAGCTAACTCCAGGGTAACTACAATTCTCGATGAAGACGCGATGGGTACAAATAGTAATACAGCTCTTGCGACTCAACAATCTATTAAAGCTTATTCTGATACAAAACTCCCATTAGCTGGGGGAACAATGTCCGGTTCAATTAACTTAGGTGATAATGATATTACAAATGTAGACTCTTTTGACGCGGACAAGTTATCGATAGCTGGTGGAACTGAAATGACTTCGATAAAAGATGAGGACAATATGGCATCCGATAGTAATGTTGCTTTGGCCACACAACAATCAATCAAAGCATATGTAGATTCTCAAGTTGCCACATCCGATACTTTACAAGAGGTAACAGACAACGGAACAACCACAACAAACGCACTTCAATTTGGAAGTAACTTAGGGATAAGTGGAAATACTTTCTTTGAAGGAAGTGTATCTGGTACAGGTAGTGTAACAGCGATTGGAGGTTTTGTAGGTGATGTAACAGGAAACGCATCAACAGCTACTAAATTAGCAGCCACTAAAACAATTGGTGGGGTAGCATTTGATGGTTCAGCCAATATAAATCTCCCTGGTGTTAATACAGCCGGTAATCAAAATACAAGTGGTACAGCAGCTGAAGCAACAATTCTAGAAAACACAAGAACAATTGGTGGTGTATCCTTTAATGGGTCAGCCAATATAGATTTACCTGGGGTTAATACAGCCGGTAACCAAGACACTTCAGGAAATGCAGCCACAGCAACTATCCTAGCAACAGCAAGAAACATTGGTGGAGTATCATTCAACGGAAGTGCAAATATAGATTTACCAGGAGTTAACACCGCTGGTAATCAAAATACCTCTGGGTTAGCCGCAACAGCAACAATCTTAGCAACTGCTAGAACTATTGGAGGCGTATCCTTCAACGGAAGTGCTAATATAGACCTACCTGGAGTTAACACCTCCGGTAATCAAGATACAAGTGGTAACGCAGACACATCAACTAAAATAGCATCCATTACAAATAGTAATATTGTTCAATTAGCAGGTGCACAAACTTTAACTGGTACTAAAACGTTAAATTCATTCAAAGGAACTGGTTCTGTAACTGTTACAAATATATTAGATGAGGATAATATGGCATCTAATTCAGATACTGCTTTAGCGACACAACAATCTATTAGAGCGTATGTGACATCTCAAGTAGGTGCCTCAGATACACTACAAGAGGTAACAGATAATGGAGCAACAACAACTAATTCCATAACAACTGCTGGTCTAACATCCAACGGAACAGTAACAGTTGGTGTGGACGATACAGGTTATGATGTAAAATTCTTTGGTGCAACTTCTGGACAATATATGTTATGGGATGAATCTGCTGATAAATTAATTGTTACCGGAGAAATTGAAGCTACAAAATTTGATGGAGCTTTAGAGGGTAATGCAGATACCGCAACTGTCTTAGCAACAGCAAGAAATATAGGTGGTGTGTCATTCAATGGTAGTGCCAATATTGATTTACCAGGTGTTAACACCGCTGGTAATCAAAACACGTCAGGATTAGCTGCTACCGCAACAATTTTAGCAACCGCTAGAAACATAGGTGGGGTTAGTTTTAATGGTAGTGCTAATATAGACTTACCGGGGGTTAATACATCGGGTAACCAAGATACAAGCGGTACAGCAGCTGAAGCAACAATCTTAGCAACTGCTAGAAATATAGGTGGGGTATCGTTTGATGGTAGTGGTAATATAAACTTACCGGGAGTAAATACAGCAGGAAATCAAAATACTTCAGGTACAGCTGCTATCTCAACAACCGTTACTATAACCGATAATGAATCTACTAACGAAAATAATGTAATAACATTTGCAGCAGGAGCTGCTGGAAGTGGTAACTTAGGATTAGAGGCAGACGGAAACCTAACATACAATCCTTCAACAGGAAAAGTTACCGCAACAGGTTTCGTTGGGGATGTAACTGGAGATATAAGTGGAAATGCAGCTACAGCAACAATCCTAGCAACAGCAAGAAATATTGGTGGTGTTAGTTTTAATGGTAGTGCTAACATAGACCTACCTGGAGTTAACACCGGCGGTAACCAAGACACAAGTGGTAACGCAGCCACATCAACTAAAATAGCTAGTATCACAAATACTAACATAGTTCAGTTAGCGGGAGCACAAACCCTAACGGGAACGAAAACTTTAAATTCATTCAAAGGAACTGGTTCTGTAACTGTGACGGATATATTGGATGAAGATAATATGGCATCTAATTCAGCTACCGCTTTAGCAACACAACAATCGATTAAAGCATATGTGGATGCATCGGTACCATCCGAAAGTGATACCTTACAAGATGTAACCTCTAGAGGAGCAACCTCAAATGTCGCTATTACTCTTTCTAATACTTTTACCGTAGGTGCAGACGACACGGGACATGATGTAAAATTCTTTGGTGCAACCTCAGGACAATATATGTTATGGGATGAATCAGCGGACAAGTTAATTGTTACCGGAGAAATTGAAGCTACAAAATTTGATGGAGCTCTCGAGGGTAATGCTGATACCGCAACAATCCTAGCAACTGCTAGAAATATAGGTGGGGTTAGTTTTAATGGAAGTGCTAATATAAATTTACCTGGGGTAAATACAGCTGGTAATCAAAACACGTCAGGAAATGCAGCTACCGCAACAATCCTAGCAACAGCAAGAAATATAGGTGGGGTTAGTTTTAACGGTTCAGCCAATATAGATTTACCAGGAGTAAATTCCGCTGGTAACCAAGATACAAGTGGTACAGCTGCAGTAGCTACAGTCGCAACAACAGTAACACTAACAGATGAATCAAGTGACACAACATGTTTCCCAGTCTTCTCACAATCAGCAACTGGGAATCAAGCAATGGAAACGGGGAGTAACCTAACATTCAATTCAAGTTCTGGTTTACTAACAGCTACATTATTAGCAGGGGACCTAACAGGTGATGTAACAGGTAATGCAGATACAGCAACAATCTTAGCAACCACTAGAACAATAGGTGGAGTATCATTTAATGGTAGTGCTAACATAGATTTACCTGGTGTAAATTCATCCGGTAACCAAAATACTAGTGGTAACGCTGCTACCGCAACAATCCTAGCAACTGCTAGAAACATTGGTGGGGTATCCTTTAATGGGTCAGCCAACATAGATTTACCCGGTGTAAACACCTCCGGTAATCAAGATACAAGTGGTAACGCAGCCACATCAACTAAAATAGCTAGTATCACAAATAGTAATATTGTTCAATTAGCGGGAGCACAAACTTTAACTGGTACTAAAACCCTAAACTCGTTTAAGGGTACTGGTTCGGTAACGGTAACTAATATATTGGATGAGGATAATATGGCATCTAATTCAGCTACCGCTTTAGCAACACAACAATCGATTAAAGCATATGTGGATGCGTCGGTCCCATCCGAAAGTGACACACTACAAACGGTGACTGAAAGAGGAGCAACTTCAAATCAGGCTATTACTCTTTCTAACACTTTTACTGTAGGTGTAGATGATACTGGTCATGACGTAAAATTCTTTGGTGATGATTCAGGTGAGTATATGCAATGGGACACTAGTGAAGCTAAATTAAAAATTGTTCATACAGACGAAAGTGTGGGTCTTGAAGTATATACTAATGCTGCTGTTCAAACTACACAACCTCAACTTAAAGTTGGTAGAGCTGCTACAGAATATTGGGGAGTATATACTGAAGATAGAAACGCACATTTAGTACACAGACAAGACGAAACTAGTGGTACTATGACTACTAGGTTTGACCAGTGGGATAGCAACACAAGTGACACGACAGGTAATTGGTTGTGGAGGTTTGGTAATGGTAGTGGTGGTAGTATGGCTGAAGCCATGAAGTTAACTCAAGCTGGTTTACTCACCGTTTCCAACGTAACTGGGGACCTAACCGGTGATGTAACAGGTAATGCAGATACAGCAACAATCTTAGCAACTACTAGAACAATAGGGGGTGTATCATTTAACGGCTCAGCAAATATTAATCTACCTGGAGTTAATACCGCTGGTAATCAGAACACAAGTGGTGTAGCTGCTACCGCAACAATCTTAGCAACTGCTAGAAATATTGGGGGAGTTAGTTTTAATGGTAGTGCTAACATAAATCTACCAGGTGTTAACACCTCTGGTAATCAAAATACAAGTGGTAACGCAGCGACAGCTACATTAGCAGCAGACGCTACAACTTTAGCAACAGCAAGAAACATTGGTGGAGTTAGTTTTGATGGTTCTGCCAATATAGATTTACCCGGAGTAAATTCATCCGGTAACCAAGATACCTCAGGAAATGCAGATACAGCAACTAAAATAGCTAGTATAACAAATAGTAATATTGTACAATTAGCAGGAGCACAAACTTTAACCGGAACAAAAACTCTAAATTCATTTAAAGGTACCGGTGCTGTAACTGTGACTAATATATTAGATGAGGATAATATGGCATCTAATTCAGCTACCGCTTTAGCGACACAACAATCTATTAAAGCTTATGTAGATAGTGCATCTGGAGAAAGTGATACCTTACAAGATGTAACTTCTAGAGGAGCAACCTCAAATGTCGCTATTACTCTTTCTAACGACTTTACTGTGGGTGTAAACGGAACTGGACATGATGTTAAATTCTTTGGTGATACCTCAGGGCAATATATGTTATGGGACCAATCAGCTGATAAATTAATCGTAACTGGTGAAATTGAAGCTACTAAATTTGATGGAGCTTTAGAGGGTAACGCTGATACCGCAACCATTCTAGCAACAGCAAGAAACATTGGTGGGGTATCATTCAACGGAAGTGCTAACATTGATTTACCTGGAGTTAACACCGCTGGTAATCAAAATACTTCAGGAAATGCAGCTACCGCAACAATTTTAGCAAGTACTAGAACAATAGGAGGGGTATCTTTTAACGGTTCAGCCAATATAGATTTACCTGGAGTTAACACCGCTGGTAATCAGAACACATCAGGTTTAGCCGCAACAGCAACAATCCTAGCAACTGCTAGAAATATAGGAGGGGTTAGTTTTAACGGGTCAGCCAATATAGATTTACCAGGAGTAAATTCCGCTGGTAATCAAAATACAAGTGGTACAGCTGCAATAGCAACAACCGTTACCGTAACCGATGAATCAAGTGATACAACATGTTTCCCAATATTCTCACAATCAGCAACAGGAAATGTAGCGATGGAAACAGGAAGTAACTTAACATTCAACTCAAGTTCTGGTTTACTAACAGCTACATTATTAGCAGGAGATTTAACTGGAGATGTAACAGGTGATGTGACTGGTAATGCGTCCACAGCTACTAAATTAGCAGCCACTAAAACAATTGGTGGTGTAGCGTTTGATGGTTCAGCCAATATAAACTTACCTGGTGTTAATACAGCAGGAAATCAAAATACTTCTGGGTTAGCCGCAACAGCAACAATCCTAGCAACAGCAAGAAACATTGGTGGAGTTAGTTTTAACGGTAGTGCTAATATAGACCTACCTGGTGTAAATTCATCCGGTAACCAAGATACCTCAGGAAATGCAGATACCGCAACTAAAATAGCATCCATAACAAATAGTAATATTGTTCAATTAGCGGGAGCACAAACTTTAACCGGAACAAAAACCCTAAACTCATTTAAAGGAACTGGTAGTGTAACTGTAACTAATATATTAGATGAGGATAATATGGCATCTAATTCAGCTACTGCTTTAGCGACACAACAATCTATCAAAGCATATGTAGATAATGCATCTGGAGAAAGTGACACACTACAAACAGTAACTTCTAGGGGAGCAACTTCAAATGTAGCGATTACTTTATCTAACGATTTTACTGTAGGGGTGGATGATACGGGACATGATGTAAAATTCTTTGGTGCAACTTCAGGACAATATATGTTATGGGACCAATCAGCTGATAAATTAATTGTTACTGGTGAAATTGAAGCTACAAAATTTGATGGAGCTCTAGAAGGTAACGCAGATACAGCTACTAAATTAGCAGCCACTAAAACAATTGGTGGTGTAGCATTTGATGGTAGTGCTAACATTGATTTACCCGGAGTTAATACTGCTGGTAATCAAAACACAAGTGGTGTAGCTGCTACCGCAACAATCTTAGCAACAGCTAGAAATATTGGGGGAGTTAGTTTTAATGGTTCAGCCAATATAGATTTACCCGGAGTTAACACAGCAGGAAATCAAAACACAAGTGGTTTAGCCGCAACAGCAACAATCCTAGCAACAGCAAGAAATATTGGTGGTGTTAGTTTTAACGGTTCAGCAAATATAGACCTACCCGGAGTAAATTCATCGGGTAACCAAGATACAAGTGGTACAGCTGCAGTAGCTACAGTTGCAACAACAGTAACACTAACAGATGAATCAACTGATACAACATGCTTCCCAGTATTCGCACAATCAGCAACAGGAAATGTAGCGATGGAAACCGGAAGTAATTTAACCTTTAATTCAAGCTCTGGTTTACTAACAGCTACGTTATTAGCAGGAGATTTAACTGGAGATGTAACTGGTAACGCTGATACCGCTACTAAATTAGCAGCCACTAAAACAATTGGTGGTGTAGCATTTGATGGTAGTGCCAATATAAACTTACCTGGAGTTAATACAGCTGGTAATCAGAATACAAGTGGGTTAGCAGCAACAGCAACAATCCTAGCAACTGCTAGAAATATTGGTGGTGTTAGTTTTAACGGTAGTGCTAATATAGATTTACCAGGTGTTAATACCTCTGGTAACCAAGATACTTCAGGAAATGCAGATACCGCAACTAAAATAGCTAGTATAACAAATAGTAATATTGTACAATTAGCAGGAGCACAAACCCTAACTGGTACCAAAACTTTAAATTCATTCAAAGGAACAGGTAGTGTAACGGTTACAGATATTAAGGATACTGACAACTTTAGTGATGCTTCCAGTACAAGTTTGGCAACTTCAGAATCTATTAAAGCTTATGTGGATAACGCAACCGGAGAAAGTGATACTTTACAAACAGTAACTTCTAGAGGAGCAACTTCAAATGTCGCTATTACTCTTTCTAACGACTTTACTGTAGGTACTAATGGAACTGGTTATGATGTTAAGTTTTTTGGTGATACATCAGGCCAATACATGTTATGGGACCAATCAGCTGATAAATTAATTGTAACTGGTGAAATTGAAGCTACAAAATTTGATGGTGCTTTAGAAGGTAACGCTGACACAGCAACAGTATTAGCAACCGCAAGGAATATTGGTGGTGTATCATTTAATGGTAGTGCTAACATTGATTTACCTGGAGTTAATACAGCTGGTAATCAGAATACAAGTGGGTTAGCAGCAACAGCAACAATCCTAGCAACTGCTAGAAATATAGGAGGTGTATCATTTAATGGAAGTGCTAACATTGACCTACCAGGAGTAAATTCCGCTGGTAATCAAAATACAAGTGGTAACGCATCGACAGCTACATTAGCAGCAGACGCTACAACTTTAGCAACAGCAAGAAACATTGGTGGAGTTAGTTTTGATGGTTCAGCCAATATAGATTTACCAGGAGTAAATTCCGCTGGTAATCAAGATACAAGTGGTACAGCTGCAATAGCAACAACAGTAACACTAACAGACGAGTCAAGTGATACAACATGTTTTCCAGTATTTTCTCAAACAGCAACAGGAAATAGAGCACTGGAAACAGGAAGTAATCTAACATTCAATTCAAGCTCTGGTTTACTAACAGCTACATTATTAGCGGGAGATTTAACCGGTGATGTAACTGGTAACGCTGACACAGCAACAGTATTAGCAACCGCAAGGAATATAGGTGGAGTATCATTTAATGGTTCAGCTAACATAGACCTACCAGGTGTTAATACAGCAGGTAATCAGAATACAAGTGGGTTAGCCGCTACAGCAACCATTCTAGCAACTGCTAGAACAATAGGTGGTGTCTCATTCAACGGTAGTGCTAATATAGACTTACCAGGAGTAAATTCCGCTGGTAATCAAAATACCTCAGGATTAGCTGCTACAGCAACAATCCTAGCGACAGCAAGAAACATAGGTGGTGTATCCTTTAATGGGTCAGCCAATATAGACCTACCTGGTGTTAATACAGCCGGTAATCAAAATACAAGTGGTACAGCCGCAGTAGCTACAACCTCAACAAATGTCACAGTGGCCAACGAAGGAACTGACACAACTTGTTTTCCATTATTTGTAAAGGCGGCAACTGGTGATTTAGGACCTAAAACTAACGCTAACTTATCTTTTAACGCAGATACAGACACCCTTTCATGTTTAGGATTTACTGGTAATTTTGTTGGTGATTTAACTGGAGATGTGACAGGTAACGCTGACACAGCAACAGTATTAGAAACCGCAAGGACTATAGGTGGAGTATCCTTCAATGGTAGTGCCAATATAAATTTACCTGGGGTTAATACATCAGGAAATCAAAATACTTCAGGATTAGCTGCTACCGCAACCATTCTAGCAACAGCAAGAAACATTGGTGGCGTATCATTTAACGGTAGTGCTAATATAGATTTACCCGGAGTTAATACAGCCGGTAATCAAAATACTTCCGGGTTAGCAGCTACCGCAACCATTCTAGCAACAGCAAGAAACATTGGTGGAGTTAGTTTTAATGGTTCTGCCAATATAAATTTACCTGGAGTTAATACAGCTGGTAACCAAGATACAAGTGGTACAGCCGCAGTAGCTACTAATGTAACAGCGGTCGCAACTACAGACAACACAGAATTTTTTGTAGGTGTATTGGATGGGGCGTCAGGAAGTCAAGTGGTAGAAACAAGTACAAAATTAAAACAAAATCCATCAACAGGTAAATTAACAGTGGACGGTGTCCTTCAATTAGATGGTGGTAGTAGTTCAGCCACTCCAACACCACAACTTAAATTCGGCAATTACGTAGATAGTTCGGGTGGTCCTAGTGTTTCACACATAGATTTATATGGTGGTCAATATGGTTTTGGTGTTACCTCAGCCGATTTAGATTACGTTACTGGTAGAAATCATAAATTCTTCAAAACCGGTGACAGTACCGCAGCAATGACAATAAATCCAGATACTTTCTATACTGGTGTTGTTGGGATACAAACAGAAGAACCAAAAACAGCACTAGACGTACATCATAACCCAACAAATCTGGCAAATAATACAGGTGGTGGTGAGGTGGTTACATTTGGTACTGCTAGTGGTTCATTAACAGCAGGTAAACTTTATTATCTTAATACTTCAGGGGTGTGGACATTAACAAGAGCCAACGCTAGTAGTTCTAATGGTAATGGACAACTATTAGGTATAGCACTAGGTACAGCGGTCAGTTCTGGGATATTATTAAGAGGATTTTTTGATATGCATTCTTACTTTACTGGTACATTTAATGAAGGAATACCTTTATACGTTTGTGAAACCACATCTGGTAATGTAAACGTTGCAGCTCCAGGTGCAACGAATGAATTTGTTAGGGTAGTGGGGTATTGTACTAATACAGCAAATACAATATACTTTAATCCTGACGGAACTTATATAACAGTCGCATAAAATGGCAAATACAACAAGTAAAGTTGATAATTTAGATATATGTACAGCAATAGTTAATATTAATGGTGTTGCTGCTGCTAGTATTAAAGCAATGAATGTTTGGGATAAAAAAAGTTGTGGTGGTGCTGCATGTAATGAAATTCAACTAAGTAGGTCTACAGAAAACTGTACATCAGCATGTGGGGGTGAATGCTCAAGCTACTATACTAATGCATCAGGAGTTCCAGTTGTTGGGGATTATATATACGTGGAAGAAGACTGTTCTTGTGGTGAACAACCAGTTGATGGAACATACTACTCAAATAAATGTGGTGGAAGGTCAGGGAATTGCTTTACAGTAGACGGTAATTGTCAAGTTGACTCTATAGCTGGATGTGGTAGATAGATGAGTGAATATATATTTTTAGAAGATAGGATATTAGATGAAACAGGGGCAGAAGTTATGATGTCCTGGGAAACACCTATGATGGAAAAACATGCAGAGGTTGTAAC
>Ga0209337_1001332_pt1 | contig 18884 bp, 29 predicted proteins | sample LinPmetageLP53_FD_184044 | JGI IMG/M metagenome (GOLD analysis project Ga0209337, IMG submission 184044) | Marine viral communities from the Pacific Ocean - LP-53 (SPAdes) (version 2) | ecosystem: Environmental > Aquatic > Marine > Oceanic | place: Pacific Ocean | collected 2010-02-08 | reverse complement strand
CCAAAATATTCTTGTCTCAGTTCTTCCATTGCCTTTGAGTGATTAGCCATTAGTGTTACTGGGATTAAGTCATCTGCGTATTGAGTAGAAGAACCTACAGAACAGACAACAAAACTTTTATGTACTGCCCTTGCTCTTTTTGAAATACTGATAATAGCCTTTAACATGTCTTGGCTAGACCCAAATGCATCTATATAAGTTCTAGACATTTTCTGGTCTGTATCAATGTTATGTTTCTTTTTGAATTCGGCATCCATCCCATGCGCTAGGAATCTAGGGTTATAATTAGTATTGTTGAAATTGCATACATAAGTAGTCTTCTGGATATTTGTTTCCATGATAGAAACTCCCTTTTGATTTGTTGATAAGTAAAGAAATTCTTGAAAGATGAGAGGGCGATTGCTCGCCCCCTGTTAAACTATGCCACAAGGTCTGTGAATACATCCATATTAGCCAGAGCAAAAGTTTTAATCTCTGCGTTATGCATAAGAGCTTTGTCTCTTTTGACTGCATCAGAAATACACAGGTTAGCAAATGATTTGTCCAGTCTTGTAATATATTTGACTGTCTTAGTTGCGTTTTCCTTCGTCATAAAGTAAGACAAAGACTGTGCGAGGGTGAACGATAAGTCTGGTCTGTTAACCTCTGGCAGTCTGCAACCTGTAGGGTCTGCGTAAATTTCTTCTCTTGGAATTAATTCCGTCCAAACTCTTCTGAATGCAACATACTCTCTCGCACGTTCACTGCCCATGATAGATTGAATAATAGGCAGTTCCAAGTCTTTTGGAATGTCTCCCAGAAATTCTTCATCAGACAATTCTTTACCACTTCTAGGAGTAAAAGAAACAAACTGGTCTGGAAGAAAACCTTCTGTAATGCATTTTGGGAACTGTTTCATATAAGCTGTTACTAATGGATGCCATCCATCTTTAATTGAAAACTCAATTACATCTTCTGCGCTTGGGTGCAGTTCATAAACCCTTACCCTGTCAAAAAAGGCTAAAGGCAAATCATTATAATTGCTGTTATCTTCTGGTCTGTTTCCCATGCATACAATAGCAGGCTTTATAATTTTTCCATTGTATTCAGTCCACAGGTCAAGAGTTCCAACCCTGCCCTCTAGAACCAGAGATTGAAGTGCTGAGGACATTTCAATACTGCAACATGTGATTTCATCAATTACAATAGCAGACCTAATACCTTTCTTAGCAAGTCTGATAATCTTGACAAACTCTTCTTGGTTTGCCCATACAGATGTAGTAATCCCATCTGGATTTTGTTGTGCTGTAGGTATGCCTGTGAAATCGTCTACAAGTCTTGTCTGTCCATTGAGCTGTAAAACGTAGTCAATATTTAAGGATGGGTCTTTTAATATATCTTGAACAATACTAGTCTTGCCCACACCAATTTGAGCCAGTACTAGGGTGACCTTTTCTTGGGCAATGTTTCTTCTGATAATTCTTCCCATGTCTGCAATGCTTATAGTCTGGTGATTAATCATAGCCATGTTTCTATTCTCCTGTTTTCTTTTAAAAATTAATAAATTGGGGCTGTGTGACTAGCATGAATTAAGTTTAATTCTTCTGTTTAATTCATCCTGATAAGTAAAAGCTTGGTCTGCATAATAGTTTTCTTTAGGTGGATTCCACCCTCTCATGGCATCCCTTGCATTTTTGCAATCATTAATAATGTGATATAATTGGCTTTCAGCACAAGTTTTGGAATCATCTTCCCACTTTTTAAAATCTTCAGCAGTCGCACCTGACATTAAATCGCTTTGTTTCATTCTCTATTCTCCTGTTGTTATGCTTTAAAAGGGAAAGGGGCAGTAATGCCCCTCTTGTCTTATGACAGACTGTATAAAGTTGATAATTTATATTTTGGTGATTCTGACCAGTCAGAAAGATATTTATATTCTGCACCTTCATCAAATACAGTAACATTAAACAGTTTTCCTAGCATATTACTACATATTGAATTGTTCACATTATAATCATCCTCAGTATAAACAAACATAACTCTTGCATCCTCACCATCGAAATACTCAAACTTTAATTTAAAATTTGGATTTCCATTTTTGGAATTATCCATTCTTTCAATATCAATTAATTTTGCTTGGATGAAAGTTGTAAAATTATCCTCTTTAATTATTCTATTCAGCATAAAGTCTCCTTGGTTATTGAATTACTGTTTCGTTCTTTTGAACTCATCAGAGATAGCGCACACTACCTGACAGTTACACCCTCCAAAAACACTAACTATTAATACCTCTAAAAATCCCCTAGCATTTCAACATGTCTCGGTCTGACATAATCTCTGTAAGGCTGTGTCTGGGTTTGGACTGCAACACAGCTTGGGAGGGTGGTCTGGAAGTGGACTATGTTTCCAGAGGAGGATTTGCACCTCCATTTTTCTTTCATCCAATCATCTGGACTACTTCAGCATGGAAGGGAATTTGCCCCCCCTCTAGTAACTTCGAAAAGTCAATAGAGACTTCTCTTAGCATCAAAAACTGCTTTTGGCAAGAAATTCTTGACTGTATCTAAACTATAAAAATGCCATTTGACTGTATACCTAGAACACTTACATATATAAATACTGACTAGTCACATCCTATAGGCAGAAACAGACCAAATAAACGAATCACCTTTTAGTATGTTTCTATATAAAGAACGCATGACTGGTAATTATTCTTGGATTTTATTTAAAAAAAAGAACTTTTCTTTTATTTAATAGAATACAGGCAAAATAGCCGTTATAGAACAGAAAGAGAACAAACCAAGACGTTTTAAAGCCCGTCAGATGGGTAAAGAGGGTTGGTTATGTATAATCATACACGAGCATTTTAATACGCTCTTGCCCCTCTTTGGTTGCCCGTTAAATATATAGGAAGTGCTGACTGGTCACATGTTAGGGTAAGTAAACTATAAAAAAGAGAGATTATGGCTAATAGAAAGAACAAAGCCCAAATGGGGCTGACAGATAAACAATGGAAATTTGTTAACGCGTATGCTCTGGGAATTCCAAATTGCTTAGATTGCAAGGGTGTTGCGAGTATGTCGTATAAGTTCGCTTATAGTGCAGATGGGATGAAACCCTCCAGTATTTACAAAGAAAGCTGTGTCATGCTCGACAGCCCCAAGATTACCCAAGCGATTCAAAGTTTACAGGAGGAAAGACAGGAGAAACATCAACTTTCCTCGGTGGCACTGAGAGAGAAAGCCTTAGATGGGCTAATTTTACTTGCCGAGTCTGCAAGTTCAGACCAAACAAGACTAAGAGCATATGAGTTAATGGGCAAAGTAGAGGGTGTGGGATTGTTTGAAGGAACTAGAATTGAATCAAACCAGACGTTAAATATAAAAACTACAGAAGAAGAGCTACAAGAGTCTATAGCATCTGCAATAAATAACCCTGATATTATTAGATTATTTGAGAATTAGATTCCCCTAGACTAGGGGATTCTATTACTGACTGGTCAAAAGATTAATAAGACCAATCCAGTACTGATTAATAGAATACCAACTTAGTCCTATATAAAAGAGGGGGACTTATTCTGGCGCTCTCAAAAACTTATCATCACCCCATCCCCCCCTTTTTTTATTTATTGTCTGTCGTACTATGTACTGTATTTTAGCCATACAAATCCCAAAAATCCCCTATTTCAGTGCCTACCATCTGCCCCTCTACCCCCTAAATAATTGATTTTACAGTAACTTCCCTAGCCCAAAAAATTTATAGCAAAAATTTTCGTAAAAAAGTTGACTAAATTATATAAAAAAGGCACAAAAGAAGCACACCAACCAAGGTGGCTAACAAAGGGAAACTGTGATACCCCCATTTCCTCCCAGAAATATTGCAGTTTCCCCTAATAGAGGACAAAATGGGAAAGAATAAAGATTGTTTCATTGATAGAAATGGATTGTTTCAAGCAAACGAAGAAGCAATGGCAACATGGTTTAACCAAGCCATATCCCAAATAGAAAAAGAAAACCCCCCTGATGAAGCAATACCATTTCTTGTTTTTTTAATGGGGTGTGAAGCGGCGCTAAGATGTCAAGAGATAGAAATCGTACATTAGTGAGCTTGAATCAAGCTGAAAAAGAGATAGGGTCTATCCTTGCAAAGAAAAGGTATGAACAGGCACGGAATAAAAATATAGAGCAGAACGTTCCTGTAAAGCCTTCGGATGTTCTTGGCTACGACAGGGAGGGTATTTTTGCAGAGATGGCTTTTTGCAAAATAGCCGATGTTTACCCCGAACTGGTTTTTACAATAGCCGTGATGTCTGTAAAAAGGGGTGAGGACTTTGGGGACGTTCTTCACAAAGGCATGAGCATTGATGTAAAGTCAACGGTACACGAAAATGGAAAGTTGATTGCCAACACAAAAAACAGAAATGTAGATTATTACGCATTGATGGTTGGAAAAGAAGGCGAATACAGATTGGCTGGTCTTATGGGTGCAAAAGAACTTTGCAGTGAAGAACGGTACGGACTGCATAAAATTTTTAAACGGGAGTGTTTTAAAGCTGACCAGTCAGAACTTATGAGCTGGCAGGAGTATTTAAACAGTGCCTAGACCCAAGACGATTAACGAACCGACACGTTCTTATAACCTTCTTATCCCCCAAAGGGATCTTGACTTGGTTTATACGTTGTCAGTAAGGCAAACAAGGGAGACGGGCAGACATGTCACGATGGCAGAAATTATTAGAGAAGCAGTCAGAAAGCACCTCCAATCGTTTTGTTCCACTACATAAAAAATGCACTGAGTGTGGTTCGGAGAAATGGGCATCGTTCTCTGATGACTATGGTAGAACGTGGACTTGCTGGGGGCATCGGAAGGGTGCTACCCCAGAGGAAAGAAAAGAATGCGACACTAGAGAGTTTAATGAAAAAAGAACAGAACAGGAACGGAAACGAAATCTTGATGAGTACAGAAAAAAAGTCCAGCGAAAAAGACGGGGAGTGCAGTATGGAGACGACAAAGGACAATATGATTACTTCTTCGATTGATATGGTTAACCAACCACCTCATTACGCTTCATCAAAAATAGAGTGCATTGAGGCTATGGAAGCCATGACCAGTCAGAATCGGAAGTTTAAAATAACATTAACGGCTCATGGGATGTATTGTTGGCAGGTTATATTTAAATATATATGGAGATTTCCTTACAAGGACAACCCTATAGAAGACCTTAAAAAGGCTCAATACTACTTGGATCGTTTAATTAAAACAATGGAGAAAAAAAAATAAGCACTGAACAGCTAAACGGTGTACTATGTAAGTATAAAGGAAATTTTATATGATTTCTTTGGAAAAACTGTTGTCCAGATTAGACGAATTGCCCAATGAGCATAGGACTAGAATCTCAAACGCTTTGTCCCAATGGCGAGAAGCCAAAAGCATAGAAAGTTCTAAAACTAACTTTTTATCTTTTGTTAAACAGGTATGGCCACCCTTTATTGAGGGAGCGCACCATAAAATAATGGCAGAAAAGTTTCAACAGGTAGCTGAAGGAAAATTAAAAAGAATTATTATTAATATAGCTCCAAGACACGGAAAAAGTGAATTAACGTCTTGGCTATTACCTGCATGGCTTTTAGGGCAAGACCCGTCCAGAAAAGTTATAGCAGCAACGCATACAACAGAATTCTCCCAGAGGTTTGGAAGAAAAGTTAGAAACTTAATAGACTCTGAACCCTTCAAGGAGATATTCCCAGCCGTTTCGTTAAGGGCAGACTCAAAAGCTGCAGGACGCTGGGATACTAACGGTGGAGGTGAATATTTTGCCTGTGGCGTTGGAGCGGCAATGACTGGTCGTGGTGCTGATTTACTTATAATTGATGACCCTCACTCTGAAAGTGCAGGGATCAATCCAACTCCAGAGTATTACGACGGCATCTACGACTGGTATTCGTCAGGTCCGAGACAACGTTTACAACCAAGAGGTTCAATTATCCTCGTTATGACCCGTTGGTCTGAGATGGATTTAACATCTAGACTTATTCAGTCGTCCAGAGAAAGATCTGGATCAGATCAGTGGGAAGTTATTGAGCTTCCTGCAATGTATGAAAACGGAGAACCTTTGTGGCCTGATTTCTGGCCAAAGGAAGAACTTGATGCATTGAAGGCAGAGTTGCCTATTGGGAAGTGGTTAGCACAGTATCAGCAAACCCCGACAGCAGAAGAGGGTGCGTTACTTAAAAGAGAGTCTTGGCGTGAATGGACAAAGCCAAGCCCACCTGACTGTGAATTTATTATACAGACGGTTGACACGGCACATACTAAAAACGCTAGGTCTGATTATTCTGCTATAACAACGTGGGGAGTTTTTAATCATGCTGATCAAGGGGGCGAGGAAGTTCCTAATATTATCTTACTCGATAGTGTCAATGAGAAGCTGGAGTTTCCAGAACTTAAGCAAAGGACGCTTGAATTATATAAGCAATATGACCCCGATGCGTTTCTTATCGAAGCAAAAGCGGCAGGTCTGCCTCTTATTCAAGAGATGCGTTCATCTGGCATACCAGTCACTGATTACACTCCTTCTAGGGGTCAAGATAAGCTATCTAGAGTTAATTCGGTTTCCGACATATTTGCTTCGGGGATTGTATGGCATCCTCAAACGAGGTGGGCAGAAGAGTTAATAGAACAATGTGCATCATTTCCAAATGGACAACACGATGATTTAGTTGACTGCACAACGTTAGCCCTAATGAGATTTAGACAGGGTGGATTTTTAAGATTACCTTCAGATTATGAAGAGGCAGAAACACCTTGGTATGAACGAAATAAAAAAACATATTATTAATATACTTAGCAAGCCACTGGGCTACGTTCCGTATAAAAAGTCTAGTACAATTATTAAACCTAAAGATTTAAACAATTATGTAAAGAGAGCAAATGGCGGCATCAAACCAAATAGAAAAGGCACTGACAGCACAAGTACTCGCTGAACAAGATGTTCCAGTTCCCGAACAAACAGAAGTTGACCAGTCAGAACTTCAAATAGGAATAGTAAACCCTGAAGCAGTTATGATTGAGACAGAAGATGGCGGCGTGGAAATAAACTTTGGTGGGGAAGAAGGTGAGTCAAGTGAGGAGACTGACAATCTTGCAGAGATGTTGGACGATGATCAATTGGGGGAGTTGGCATCAGACCTTGTAGCGTCTTATGAAGATGACCGTTCTTCTCGGCAGGAGTGGGAAGACACTTATACTGACGGGTTAGAGCTTTTAGGAATTAGGAATGAAATACGCACTCAACCATTCGATGGGGCAACAGGTGTAAATCATCCCATTCTTTCTGAAGCAGTCATTCGGTTCGTGTCTCAGTCGATTATGGAAATATTTCCAGCATCAGGTCCAGTTAGAACTAAAGTTGTTGGGACGTATTCTGACGAAAAGGGCGAGCAGTCAAGGCGTGTTGAAAATTACATGAACTACCTCCTCACTGAGGAAATGCCAGAATACAGAACTGAGACAGAACAGCTATTGTTTCAATTATCTTTGGCAGGCTCTGCCTTTAGAAAGGTGTATTTTGACCCTTATTTAAATAGACCAGCCAGTGTTTTTGTTCCAGCAGAAGACTTTGTTGTATCTTATTCAACAACAGACTTAATGTCATCCCCTAGATTTACGCATGTAATGCAAAAGTCTGAAAACTTCATTAAAAAAATGCAAAGAAACGGTTTTTACAGAGATGTAGAATTATCAGATGCATCAACGGGAGGTACTGAGGATGTCAAAACAAAATACAACGAACTTACAGGAGTTACAGAGGTCAGCGAAAACGACCTTAGAACAATCCTTGAAATACATGCAGAACTTGAAATCGAAGGGTTTGAAGACACAGACGAAAATGGAGAAGAGACGGGGATTGCACTTCCGTATGTTGTTACTATCGAAAAAGACAACAATACCGTCCTTTCGATACGCCGCAACTATGAAAAAGACGATCCACTAAAAAAACCTGCCCAATTTTTTGTTCATTACAAGTTCCAACCGGGTCTTGGATACTATGGCTTTGGGTTAATACATCTAATTGGCTCAATTGCAAAATCGTCAACGTCTATACTGAGACAATTAATAGATGCAGGAACATTAGCAAACTTACCTGCTGGATTTAAAGCAAGGGGATTAAGAATAAAAGGGGACGATACCCCAATAGCTCCGGGAGAGTTCAGAGATTTAGATTTACCGAGTGGTGCGATAAGAGACAACATCATGCCATTGCCGTTTAAAGAACCATCAGCAACTTTAGCAAGTTTATTGGGCGTTCTTGTCCAAGAGGGAAGACGTTTTGCTTCGATAGCTGATTTACAGATTGGCGAAGGTAATCAAGAAGCTCCTGTCGGGACAACTCTAGCTCTCATTGAAAGGTCAATGAAGGTAATGAGTGCTATTCACGCACGGTTGCATAGCTCCCTTCGCCAAGAACTTAAATTGCTTTCAAATATTGTGTCCTCAAGTGTACAGGAGTACCCGTATGAAGAAAGTGGGGATATTAGCGAGGATTTTGACAAAAAGGTAGATATTGTACCTGTCTCTGACCCAAATGCCACTTCTTTTGCTCAGCGAATGATGCAACAACAGGCTGCTATGCAGGTGGCAGGTCAAGCACCACAGTTATACGACATGCGAGAGCTTCATAAAAGGTTTTTGGAAACAGCAGGAATTCAAGAAGTTGACAAAATTTTGCCTAATAAAAGCGAAATACCTGCGTATGACCCCGTTTCAGAGAACGCAAGAATGATGTCTGGAGGTCCAGTTAAGGTTTTTTCCTATCAAGACCACGATGCCCATATTTCAGCCCATATGAGTTTGATGCAAGACCCAAGTATGGCACAAAACCCAATGGCTAAGATGATACAGCCTTTGGTAACGTCACATATTAGTGAACATATGGCTCATAAGTATAGAAACGAAGCTGAACAATTAATGGGTACACAATTACCACCACTTGACATCAAAGAAGGTAAGGGTATATCAGAGGAAGAAGAGCAACAAATGGCTACTCAAGCTTCGCAAGCCGCAGCTCAGATTACAGGTAAGGCACAACAGCAAGCCGTTCTTGAACAGCAAATGCAAGCAGCTCAAGACCCAGTAGTTCAGCAACAACAAGCCGAATTGCAATTAAAACAGGCTGAGTTGCAACAGGAAGCGCAGGAATCGCAGTTGGAAGCTCAAACAGATATACAAAAAACACAGATGAGAAGTGATTTGGAAATGTTAAGAATGCGCCAACAAAAACAAATAGCTGATGATAAGTTGGCAGTGGAAATTATGAAGGTAAGAAAAGGTGAATGACAGATTTATTGAAGAGCTAAGAAAAAAACTCAGGGAATTAATGAATGAATTAACAGATTCCGTTGCTTTGGGGTCTGCACTTAACTACGAACAATATCAACGAATGGTTGGACAAATAGAAGGTCTAGCCATCGCAGAGAGAGAGCTTCTTTCTCTGGCAAAAGATTCAGACGAGGATGAAGACTAGTCGTCTGCTGGTTAGCCACCAAACACAATAGGAGAAAATATGACTACAGTGTACTCCACTGCTGAGGTTGTCATTCCTGATGACCACCCTCAACCAACAGGTTATCGCATACTTATAGTTATGCCCAAAGTTGATGAAAAGACAAAAGGAGGCGTTCTTCTTCCTGCCGATACACGGAACAGGGAAGATGTCGCTTCAATAATTGGCAAGGTCGTTAAGGTCGGACCAGATGCTTATCCACAGTCAGATGCAAAGTTTAGCAATGGAGCGTGGTGCAAGGAAGGCGACTGGGTTATGTTATCTAAATATGCTGGACACCGTTTTGAATGCGAGGGTTCTGAAATGAGGATAATTAACGATGATGCCATTATAGGTGTTATTTCAGATCCAACTAAAATAGCGAGGGCGCATGTATGAGCGATCAAGATAAAGAAACTGTTAATGAAACAGAAGAAGACTTTGAAATTGATTTAGGTGAAGTGGAGCATATTAACCAAGGCGACACACCAGAACAAAAAACTTCCGAAGTTGAGAAAGAAGAAGTAGTTGAGGAACAGGAAGAAGATGTTGAGGAAAAAGAAAAGAAGCCTCAAAAACCTTCAAAGTTCCAAAAAAGAATTGACGACTTAACACACCGTCAAAAAGAAGCAGAAAGACAGCGAGATGAATACTACAGAGTTGCTTCTCAGACAATGGAAGAAAATAAAAAACTAAGGAAGCAGTCTGCTCAAGTTGGCGAATTCGGCACAAAAGAAATGGAAGGTCGAATAAATAGTGAAATGGAATCTGCAAAGCAGGCGTATAAGTCTGCTTATGAAGAAGGTGATGCAGATAAAATACTAGACGCTCAAACCAAAATGATGGAAGCCACCAATAGGCGTGGTGAGCTTGCACAGATGAAGCAATTTTCTGACCAGTCAAAAGAAAGTAAGGACTTTGACAGGTCAATACCACCACCACCAAACGCCAAGGCAGTTGAGTGGGCAAGTGGTAATGCGTGGTTCAATAGTGATATGATTATGACGAATGCGGCATATACTATTCACGATGAGCTACTAAAACAAGGAATAGCTGGGGACAGTGACCTTTATTACGAAAGACTGGATGTTCGTATGAAGGAAGAGTTCCCACATAAATTTTCTTCTGATGACACTATGGCCGCTCAGAAGAATGCTGGTACTCCCGTGAATACCACGTTGGTCACTCCTGCTGGAAACCAATCACCAAAAAAATCACGCAAGGTCAAACTTTCACCCAGCCAAGTGGCTGTCGCCAAAAGGTTAGGCGTTCCCCTAGAGGAATATGCCAAACAATTTGTCGCACTTAACAGTTAGGAGATATTCTAATGGTAGCTAAAAAACAAGCAAATCGTACACCCCGTGAAATTGAGAAGCGAGAGCAGGATGTGCGCAATGAAGACTGGACACCACCAAACTTATTACCTGACCCACTGCCCAAAGACGGGTGGAATTTTAAATGGGTTCGCACTTCTACCTTGGGAAAAGATGACCCAATGAATTTCAGCAAAAAACTTAGAGAAGGATGGGAAGCAGTTCCTGTTAATGAATGCCCTGAAATGGAACATCTTTTGTTAGATCCAAACCCTCGGTTTGATGGAAAAATAGAAGTTGGTGGATTGCTTCTTTGTAGGATGCCCACAGGAAAAGCGGCTCAACGAAACGAATACTACAGAAAACAATCTACTGAAGCTATACGTTCTGTTGACTCGTCTTTAATGAGGGAATCCAACCCTAGAATGCCTATCAATCAACCCGATAGGAGATCTAGTGTAAAGTTTGGGGAGTCATAAGACTCTCCTTAATATTAACCTTAATAGGAGAAATGGATGTCAACTACATCTGCGCCCCGTGGTTTAAAACCCATAGGAATCCTTGGAGGTATGCCATTTGCTGGTTCTACTAGAGAATATTTAATTAACTCTAACTACGGCACGGCTATTTTCAACGGTGATTGCGTTGGCTTTGCAAATGTTGCTTCTTCAACTGACGATGGATATATTGTCAGGGAAGCTGTAGCAAGTGAAGTAAACCCAATCGGTGTGTTTTTGGGATGTTCTTATACAGACCCAAATACAAGCCAACCAACTTTTAGGCAATACTATCCCGGTAGTATTGTAGCAAGCGATATTAAAGCTATTGTCGCTGTACACCCTCACACATTATACGAAATACAGTGTGATGGAGCTATTGCTCAGACCTCATTGGGTATGAGTTTAGATCTGGTTCAGACTGCAAGTGGTAGTACTGTGACGGGTAATTCTGGAATGCAAGGTGATGCATCGACTGCTTCAGTTGGTGGAGAAGCTTGGAAAATCGTGGATTTTATTGAGAGAGCAGGTTCTTCAATTGGGGATACTTACACAGATATTGTTGTAATGTTAAACCCAGCAGAAAATGCATTCTTAGTAGATCCGATAACATAGGGGGCTGAATAATGGCTATATCTAGAGCGCAACTTATGAAAGAGTTGCTTCCGGGTCTGAACGCATTGTTCGGCATGGAATACGCACGATACCCAGAAGAGTGGAGATCTTGTTTTGAGGTCGAAAGCTCTGATCGTGCATTTGAAGAAGAAACCAAACTTTCTGGTTTTGGAACTGCACCAACTAAAGATGAAGGTGCAGCAATTACTTATGATGATGCGCAGGAAGTTTACACTGCCCGTTATTCACACGAAGTAATTGCACTTGGGTTTTCATTAACTCAAGAAGCAGTGGAAGATAATTTATATGACAGCTTATCGGCTCGTTATACAAAAGCTCTTGCTCGTGCGTTTCAAAACACTAAGGAAGTTAAAGGTGCAGCAATCTTTAATGAAGGCTTCACAGGTCAAACTGGAGGAGATGGTAAAAGTGTATTTGATACCGAACACCCACTAGTAAGTGGTGGTACAAATGCTAATGAACCGTCAACTGCGGCTGACTTGAATGAAACTTCTTTAGAGGCAGCAGTAATTGCTATCGGTAAATGGACAGATGAAAGAGGTCTTAAAATAGCCGCAAAGCCAAAGAAATTGTTGATCCCATCCGATCTTCAGTTCGTGGCAGAGCGACTAATGGCTTCTGAAAAAAGATCAGGCACATCAGACAATGATGTAAATGCTCTTAAATCTATGTCTGCCGTTCCGGGTGGTTACATGGTTAATCACTTCTTAACTGATACAGATGCATGGTTCTTAGGAACTGACATTCCAAATGGCTTTAAGCACTTCACAAGAGTTGCAATGAAGACTGGAATGGAAGGTGACTTCGAGACAGGCAATGTGCGTTACAAAGGAAGAGAGCGTTATAGCTTCGGTTATTCCGATCCTCTTGCTTACTACGGCTCACCGGGAGCTTAAATAACTTTGGGGGAAGAGAAATCTTCTCCCTTTTTTCTTGACTGCATAATGCAGACTTTAGCCACGACAAGGAGATAATATGGCAAATTCTACTTTTAAAGGCACTCTTCGTTCCGAAGGGGGCTACTCTCAAATCTCAACAGCAGACGCTACAGGCGTTGAGACAACAAATACAACTATTGACTCAAGTGGTAACGCTTCAATAGGTGGAACACTGGGCGTTACTGGGACAACAACGACTTCTGGAGATTTAGTTTCTAGTGGTGGAATGAATGGAATGACAGCCGCTTCATGGTACAATGAAGGAATTGGCACTACAATGTTGGGAATGAACCCACAATGGAATCAGAACTTTGGTAAGTTTGGGGCAACTGGCGTTGTTGCAAACGTGGATGATGTTTTGACTGAACCAATCATTGCGCTCAAACTAGCTCTTGCATTGGAAGGTGTAGCCACACAAACGGCTGTTCCGACTGTTGCACAGACAGGAGCAATCTTTGGTGGAACTGGTATTGTGGGAACAGACTTTACAATTGCTGCTGGTGCTACAAGCATGGCTGCAAATCAAAGTGTAGTAAGATACAACGGTAATGTTGGTTCTACTTTGGCATTAACAGCATCGACTACTGACCTTGCTTCAGATACTCATAAAAGTATGATTGTCTTTAACAACAATGTCATTACTGCATCACAGGTTCTTACTTTACAAGTTCACACAAACAACGAACTTGATGCTTCCTCATTTGAAGCTTTTGTAACAGGTGCTGGAACAGGCGTTCTTGAAAGAGAGGCAACTACCACAGATGATCATGCTAAAATCATCTTAACTGCATCAGCTGCAGACACAACTATAATAGCTGGTTCTTACATTTATTTTGAAGCCGCTGCCGACACAGACAGCATGGCAGTCAAAATGATGATTAGAACCTCTGGTGGAACAATAGCAGTTACAACAGCTAATAACTAATCAATAGGGGGGTTTAATAGCCCCCCACATTTTAGGAGAATTTTATGGGAAGATCAGATGTTCAAGCTATCACCATTAGTGATGAAGTAGCTCTGGATGCAAATGGTATATCGACAGTCGCCGCCGTAGGAGATGATGCTGCTTTGGTAATTAATGGAGCTTTGCATTCTGGGGGAACTGTTACTAACGCTTCTGGAAGACAGGTTACTATTTTGTCAGCAGGTGATGACAGTGGTATTTCCTTTACAGTTGTTGGAACAGATGTTAACGGAGATGCTTTATCGGAATCGGTAACAGGTGCTAATGCAGGAACAGTTACAAGCAGTGGGTTTTTTAAGACTATTACAAGCATTACAGCCGTTGGAGATCCAGCAGGCAATGTGACAGCAGGCATAAACAATTCAGCTGCAGATGTTATATTTGAAGGAAGGGCAAGGCTTAAAGGCTTTTCAATTGTTTCGGGTGGTACAGCAGGAACTATCGAATTTAGAAATGCAAGCCCCACAGGTACAACTCTATTTAAATCAAGAACTATAGGGACGGACAATACAACTCTTGATATGACAATACCCGAAGAAGGTGTTGTTTTCAAAGACGGTATGTATGTTACTTATACAGTCGGTACAATCGACATGATGACGTTCTTTTACGCATAATGGTTACAAATACCTCACTTAACCTTCTTAAAAGAACGATTGCTCAAGCCAGATCTAGACTTGTTGTTCCAAACAACAAAATTGTTAAGGCTGGCAAGGTAGATTTAAAACCTTTAAACGTAAAGGCAAAAGATGCGTCTAATCATGGAGCAAAAAATGACTGAAGAACAAAAACTTGAAATTGCTCTAGCAAGACTTGAGGAGAGGGTTGAAAGTTTACAGGGAGACATGCGTGAAATGAAAGACGACATGTCTGAATTAAGGGCAACTTCTAATCGTTGGAAAGGTGCATTTTGGGTTATGATGGGTCTTGGTGGCGTATTAGGTGTAATAGTTAATTTAACAATAGGATGGATGAAATGAAATTACAAAGAAAAGGAGAAGCCATGAAGTACGGTGGAAAAACCAAACACAAAAAAATGCAATCAGGTGGTGTTGCAACGCCTGTTTCTAAACCAAAAATACGAATGCCAGTAAAAAAACCAACGGCTGTTGAGCGAGACATTGCTTTAAATAAAGCTAAAATGGAAAAATTAAAAAACCTTCGTGCCGTTACTCAAAACCCACCGACACCAAAACCTAAAAGATATGGTGGTACAACCAAGCCTTATGGCATGAAACATGGTGGAAAGTGCAAGGGTATGGGAGCAGCGACTAGAGGTGGTAAATATAAAGCAACGTGAAAGTACTGTGGGTTTTAGTTGTTTTATTACACGGCACGGAAATTTCAGAGGAGATATATACAAATGATTTGGATGGATGTATTACGTTATCACACAAGCTACAATCCCAAAATACACACCAAAGACGGGCAGGAGACACTGTATATCTCAAGGCTTATTGCATCCCTAAAAAAGTGGATTAAGAAAAAAGAAAACGAAATACCAAAATATTTAGGGAAAAAATAATGGCATCAAAAAAGGGGAGTATGAAGGGTCATACAATCGGTGGGGGTCACAAGCGACCTACCAAATCTGGTGCAGGTATGACATCTAAAGGGGTTGCTAAATATAGAAGAGATAATCCGGGGTCTAAACTTAAAACTGCCGTGACTGGAAAAGTTAAGGCTGGAAGCAAGTCTGCAAAAAGAAGAAAATCATATTGCGCTAGAAGTGCAGGGCAAATGAGACAATTCCCAAAGGCTGCTAAAGATCCAAACAGCAGGTTAAGGCAAGCTAGAAAAAGGTGGAAGTGCTAATGGCTATTTCAAGATCAAATTTACCCAAATCAATGACAACAGGAAGAAAAAAGAAGAGAAAGAAAAGCAAATGATGTTTCAATTTCCCAACCCGTTTCAAAAACCTAGAAATCCCTTTAGTGGACAAGGAATTCAGTCTTTATTGATGCCAATTAGACACCATTTAACCCAACAACAAGACGCTAGTGAAATAGATGCTTTAATGGAAAAAATAGGTCAAATGATTACTTCTTTTCCTAAACCTATAGAACAGGCAGACCCACTTAAGTCGATACAGGCAGATCCACTTAACTTGATACAGGGAGTGCCTGATATGAATACACCAACAGATATTCCAACTGCATCGCCTGCTGACACAGCTAACACAACACCACCATATGTGCAAACTTTGTATAGTGGAATATCTGGGTTAACTTAGTATAAAATAATTTTGGGGGGAGGAATTTGGTAGATCCAATAACGGCTATAGCTGCGGCAACAACTGCATTTAATTTAGTAAAAAAGGGCTTCCAAGCAGGGCGTGATGTGGAATCTATGTATTCTGACATCGGGAAATGGATGGGTGCATGTTCTGATGTAAACCATGCAACTAAAATGGCACAGAACCCACCAATGTTTAAAAAACTATTTGCTGGGTCTTCTGTTGAGTCGGAAGCAATGGATGCATTTGCCGCCAAGAAAAAAGCTGAGGCTATGGAAGACGAACTGCGAACTTGGATTAACATGACCCACGGTCCAAATGCTTGGTCAGATTTGCTTAAGATGCAAGCCAAAATTAGGAAACAGAGGGCTGAGACTTTATACAAGCAAGCTGAGATGAGAAAAAAAATAACTGAATATGTTGCTTTGGGGATAGGGGCATTGATTATAACGTCTGGGGTTATTTGGGTTGGTTACTTGGTACTAATGAGATTTACGGGACAATTATAATATTTAACAAGGAAGTTTAAATGGCTACAAGCACTACAAGCGTATTTAATTTAGATGTAGACGAAATAATTGACGAGGCTTTTGAAAGAGCAGGAATGGGCAGGGCTTACAGTGGTTCTGACTTTCGGACTGCCAGAAGGTCTTTGAATCTTTTAAGTCAAGAATTTGCTAATAGAGGGGTTAATCTTTGGACTATTGAAGACTCTACGCAAGCCTTGACCAGTGGCACAGCTACTTACACTTTACCTGCTGACACTGTTGCAATATTGGATTATGCTATAAGAACAGGAAGTGGCACAAGCCAAGTAGATACAACAATATCAAGAATGCATGTTGGCGATTACGCATCTCTTTCCAGCAAGAATACCACAGGAAGACCAACACAAATATACATTGAAAGATTAAGAGATGCTCCTCAAATTACAATGTGGCCTGTGCCAAATAATAATACTTATACCCTTGTTTATTACAGAGTTAGAAGAATTCAAGATTCTTCCAATGGTGGAGACTATCAATACGATGCACCAACTCGATTCCTCCCTGCTGTCGTTGCTGGATTAGCTTATCATATAGCTTTAAAAAATCCCCCAGCACTTGAAAGAGTTCCCATGTTAAAACAAATGTACGAAGAAGAGTGGCAATTAGCCGCAACCGAGGACAGGGATAGATCTAACTTCAAAATAAGTCCATCCACTTCATATGCGTGGTAAGTATGGGAAACGGTAAATACGCACTTGGAATTTGTGATAGGACAGGACTAAAATACAAGCTAAGTGACCTTGTTCACGAGGTGGCCAATAAAAGAAGAAATGGGCTGAGAGTAGGAAAGGATGTAGTGGACAAAGACCACCCTCAAAATCATTCAGGGTCTGTAAAGCCAAAAGATGACCAGTCAATACGTGGTGCAAGACCAGAACCAGATGAAGCATCGGTCAATACATCAACCTTTACTAACCTTTACCCACATACAGCAGGAACAAGATCATGACTACTTACGCACTACTTGTCCAAAACATTAAAGACTTTATGGAGGATGATGGCACAGAGTTTTCCAATGAAATAGATAAATTTATTGACCTTGCCGAGTTAAGGCTTTCAAGAGATATTTCAACACCAGAATTTAGGAAAAGGGTAACGTCTGCTTTAACTCAGAGCGATCCGTTTTTGACAATGCCTTCAGACGCAGTAACATTGGAACATCTTCACCTTATAAGTTCTAATGTTCGGTCAATTTTGCTACTAAAATCTGATGAGTTTATGATGGAATACTGGCCAAACAGAACAACCACGGGGACACCTAAGTATTATGCTTACCTTGACACTTCCACAATATATGTAGCACCTACACCGTCAACAAACTTTTCGGTTGAATTGTCTTATGAGGCACGGTTGACAGGGCTGTCCAGTGACAACATAAGCAATTGGCTCAGTACTAATGCTTCGGATGCCTTGTTGTACGCTTGTATGATTGAAGCGTCTACTTTTAATAGAAACTACAACTTACAGGACAGATATACTGCAATGTATAAAGAAGCTGTTGGATCTATAAACAAAGAACAGCGAACAAAAATATCAAGCGACAATTTTTATATGAAATCGGAGGGTTAAACAATGGCAACAGCAAACGCCGCAACCAATTATTTAGAAAGAAGGTTGTTAAACTTTTTATTTAAAAACAATGCAGCTATAAGTGGCGTTACCTTTGCAAGTCCGGGTGATAGTATCTATGTAGGTTTGGCTACAGCCGTTGCTACGGCTGAAACAGGTTCTTTAACTGAAGCCAGTTATACGAATTATGCAAGGCAACAAGTAGCAGCTTCAGCATGGACAACAATCGGTGCAGATTCAACTGATGCTCAAACGGCAAAAAATACAGCTAATATAGAGTACTCAGCTTCTGGAACAGATGGAACATCTACCATAACACATGTATTTATTGCTGATGCAAGCTCAAGTGGTAACATACTTTTTGTGGGTCAGTTAGATGCGCCAAAAGCAATTGCTGAAGGCGATATATTTAGAATTAATGCAACAAACTTGAGTATTGAATTGAAGTAATGGCATTAGCAATAAAAGACAGAGTTAAGGAAACCACTACTACTACAGGAAGCTCTGATGCCTACGTTTTAGGTGGTGCAGTAACAGGCTTTGAGACTTTTACTACTAATTTAAGCAACGGTGATACAACGTATTACGCTTGTACGGATAATACAGATTTTGAAGTTGGCATAGGCACATTCACATCTTCTGGTACTACGTTAGCTAGAACAA
>Ga0209337_1001331_pt1 | contig 18889 bp, 19 predicted proteins | sample LinPmetageLP53_FD_184044 | JGI IMG/M metagenome (GOLD analysis project Ga0209337, IMG submission 184044) | Marine viral communities from the Pacific Ocean - LP-53 (SPAdes) (version 2) | ecosystem: Environmental > Aquatic > Marine > Oceanic | place: Pacific Ocean | collected 2010-02-08 | reverse complement strand
GTCCATTTCTACAGGGGACTTTTACGGAATCATATCCGATAGACATTGCGGAATTCTTAACACGAAACATATTAGATTATATATTTATTAGAAATAAAATAATTTTGAGAATAAAAAGAAAAAGAATTATATTTTATCTCAGAGTAGAATCAAAAGTTGGAGATGGGTCCAATGCAACATTTGGCACTGGCATACTCATTGATTGGGCATTTTGTGCTGCTGCTTCTGCCTTCTGTTTATGTTCCTGAACTAATCCACTTATTAAACTGCCAATTCCCACCGCTGCCATAGCAACCTCACCTAAACCAGGAACTGCCGCTTCTGCTGCTGTTTCTGGCAATTCTTTGGTTGCTGCTTTTGCTACATCTGTACTTAATTCTTCTAAATCACTTGAACCTTTTACTAATTGTTTTGCTGGTCCTGTTGGCATATCTGGTTGTCTATCAGGTGCTCTTAATATTTTTGATAATTTATTAAAACCAGTAACTTTAGTATCATCTAAAGCAGATTGTGCTGAATCAAAATCTCCCTGAGTTTTTAATGTGCTTAAATCCGGAACTTTACTTTGAAAATCTTGTTGTAATGATGGTGGCATTAAATTCACTTCTTGTGCGATTCCACTTCTTAAACCTTGGGCAAGTGGTTCATCTAATTCTGGGTCAACTGGTTCCGCAGGTCTTGCAGCAGGTTGCTTACTTGGTCTTAAATTTCTTGGTGTTGGTCTTACTACTGATGGCGGTGCTTCTACTGCTGCTGGTTGTGCTACTGGTTGTGCTACTGGTTGTGCTACTGGTTGTGCTGCTGGTTCTGTTGGTTCTGCTGGTTCTGTTGCTTTTTGTTGTTTAGGTGGTCTTGATGCTTTTTGAGAAGGAACTTTATAAGTTGTGCCAGGTCTTGCATATGTTCCAGTTGTTCTTGCTCCACCTTCTTGGAGTGATGCTGTCGGTGATGGTTTTGGAATTGCTCTAACTGTTTGTTGTTCTGCTAGATCACTAATATTGGGCAGATCAGGTTGGGTAGGTCTTGGGGGTGGTTGAACCACTCTTGGTTGTCCAATTCTCAATTCTGGTCCTGCTCTTTCTGCTTCTACTTTTGCCGACCATTGTGCTAAACTTGGGGAAGGTTTTAAAAAGTCACCTGATTCCACACTACGAACTGCTCTTTGATATGCTGGGGATCTATCAAGTGCTGCCACCCTTGATGCGGTAGTAGAACCCAAATCCGCAGGTCCTGCTGGTTCAATACCACCTGGACCCACCTTTCCTAATCTTACTTGCCCACCTTCAAAAATTGCTTTAAATTCTGGTGCCCCACCACTTAACCCGCCAGTCGGTCGAATACCTGCATCATCTACTAAACTTTTCAATGATTTTCCAGTTTGTTGCACTGATGCTTGAACGTTTCGCACATTTCTCGAAACAGATCCAATAGCATCTGCTGCTTGGTCTTTAATACCACTATTATCAAACATTTTAACTGCTGCCTGTTTTGCTTTTGTTATTTGCGGTTTTAAAAATGGATAGGCGATTGAGGCAGCACCAACTGCTGCTTCAACTTGACTTTCTCCTAAACGGTCTTTTAAATATGCTTCAGTCCCTTGGGTTGCGGCACTTACTTGCTGTTGTGCTAGTGCCTTTGCCTGTTTCTCCATATTTTCTTGAGATATTAAACTGCTTAAATCCGTATTTCCTAGATTACTAAACATTTACAATATAAAAAGATTTTTTATTTTTATTTTAATAATGATTTACTTTTTTTCAGTTTTTCAATCTCTGCTTTGTTTGCTGCCTCGATTGCGTCTTTTTCTTTTTGGAATTCAGCATCGGCATCTGCCTTTGTTTTTGCGTCAGATGTTTTTTTTTTCTTATATTCTTTAACACCTGGAATATAATTTTTTTGATACATATATTTAAATATTGCTCGGTCTGCTTCATCACTTAAATCTTCCATTGCTTCATTCTCATCTGTGAATTGGTCATTTAATAATTTATCAATTAATTCAATAAATGATTCTTCTAAATCCTTTTGATCGTCTTTATTAAATCCTTCATCTTTTGGCATTGCTTTCAATGTCAATTGTTTTGTTTTGGCATCCTGATTGAAAAATGATATTACATCTCCATCTTCTTTTGGTGTAAGTGGTGCTTTTGGTGCTGCCTTAGGTGCTGCCTTAGGTGCTTTGGGTGCTGCTCCTCCTTCAGCAGATTTATCTTTTCGCTTATATTTTTCAATAAGTCGAAATAATTTACTGTAATCAGTTTTATAATCAAATTCATCTTCATTCAATCTTTCCCCAAAATTATCAAACCACTCTGTATCCTTTGCGTTCATCTTTATATCTAAAAGGCGGTCTTGCACTTTACCTAATGCTTTTTTATCTTTTTTTGCTTGTGCTATTATTGCTTGAGGTCCACCTTTTGCTTTAATATTCTTTTTTCTATCGATTGCTTTTTGTTTTTTGTTTTTCAATCTTAGTGCCATTTGTGCTGCTGATTCTTTATCTCGTTTTTGTCTTCTTTTTTTTTCTGCTTCAACTCTTTTTTCTTTTGCTGGGTCTGGTGCGGGTTCTGTACCTTGAGGCACAGGTTCTTTTTGTTTTAATTTCATTTTGATTACTCTACCACCTCTTTTAACTGTAATAAATTCCTGTTTGGGTTTATCCTTCTCAGTAAGTGCTTTTTGTTTTTTGTCGGTTTTTCGTATCTTTTCAATTACTTTAGATTTTGCTTGTTTTGCTTCTGCTACTGTTTTTTTCTTTTTCTCAATTGCTTCTGCTTTTTTTAAATCCTCTCTCATACATTTTACACAGGTCTTGGTGTAACTACCTTTTCCACATCTATCACAAATAAAAGGGGTTGGTGGTGCCTTAGATGCTGGTGCTTTTGGTTGATGAGCACGTTTAGTGCTCGAACCTACGGTTTCTTTGGGTTGATGAGCACGCTTAGTGCTCGAACCTACGGTTTCTTTTTTTGGCAGATCCCCAAATAATTCATTGTATTTGGCAGGGTCTTTGAGTTCTTCTGCGAGGTCTTTTTCGAATTTGGCAATTTCATCAGATGCCTTGGGGTTAAATCCTGATGCCTTATCAGAATGTTTATTAAGATGTGGAATGAGTCGACCCTTACTCATTTTATTGATTGGTATAAGTTTATTTTTGAGTGCGGTTTTTTGTTGTTCTCTAAACTGTGCGATTTCCTCGCGTGTTTTTTGCCTCATTGCTTTTACCTTTGTTTTTACCATACCTTTATGTTCGGTGCGGATTTTTACATTTATATGACGAGCGATTGATTTTAACTCTTTAAGATTATATTGATTGAATGACATTGTGTTATTCTATATATATATATTTTTTTTTTTTTTAAATCTAATTAATTTTTTTTTTTTTTATTTAATTATTTACTTTCATATTTAATATCTTGGTCTAATGTATACCAAAAAAAAAATGTATACCTGTAACTTCTGCGAGAAAGCAAAGATTGAAACTTGGACTGGGTCTTGGTGTGAAACTTGCCGGAAACTTAAGAACCTTGGCAATGTATATGGATTTGAGGAACTATATAAAATATGTGATAGAGTGTGTGTTAGGTCTAATCAACAAAGAACTAATAAGATAAATATGGAGTTAAAAAAAGAAATAAAAAAAAATAATGAAGATAGTGATGAATCATATGTTAAAAAAGACGGTAAGTGGTCTAAACCTTCCGCTTCCGTTTAGATTCTGCTGATTCAACTGCTTTTTTTTGTTTTTCTGCTGCTTGTTTAGTCATTGCTTTATTTGACAAATAATATCTACCGTTTGACATTTTCCCACCTGTTGCTAATCCTACTTTATAACCTCCTTTTACTTTCTTTACTAAGTATGGCATTTATAGTATACTAATATTTTTTTTTATGAATCTTTGATTCTGTATTGCTTTGCTTATATCGTTTTACTTTTCCAGTTGCTTTTTTTTCTTTTTCTGCTTTGTCTTTTTGTTTCTTTGTCAATTCACTCATAGTGGTTGGCGTTTTACTAGAAATGCGTTTAGTTGGGCGAAATATATCACCTTTCTTTTTATAGGTTGTGGACCCTGATCGAGTTTTCCAATCCTCTTTATGCCATCTAGTTAAACCAGTATTTTTTGGTTTTGCTCCTGAATATTTACCACCTAATTTTTTATATTCTTTAACAACTAAAGAAGACTTATAGGCACTGTGTTTCATATCAGAATATTTTGCTTTTGCTTTGGCATATAGTTTTTTATTTGTTGGTTCAGGCATTTACTATAAACAAATAAATTAATCATTTGATTTAATTAATCCCTTATTAGGTTCATCTGTTTCTTTATGTTCCGCAACATTTCCATTTTCATCATACCTACTCCATAATAGTTTAGGTTCATCTAATTCCGCACCCCACGCATAAGACTTTAGGTCTCGCCAATCATTCAACATAAATCCATATTTAGGGGTTGTTGCTATTTTATAGTTTTTCATAAATTCCTCTTCACCTCCAAAAAAACTATGCAGTTCAGTTAAATCCGCCAATTGCTTTTGCGATGGTTGATAAAATATCAAAGTATGAGATGCACAAGACCTAAGATTCGGATTAATTGATTTTACACTTTGAGTTGAAAAAACAAATAATGTTTTCATATGACGATTCGCACTAACCATTTTATTTAGTAATGTATGCTGCCTCATTGCTCTTGAACCCATACAATCATCCATTATGATTGATGTTAATAATCTATCTTCTTTTGGAACACTCATAATATTATGGTAGATTCCCTCCAATAATTCCTCAGTCATATTATCATCTACAAAATCACAATATTCTGTTAATGCTTCAGATGTTAAATCACTTTGGGCAGTTGGTGAAACCATATATAATCCACCTTCAAACAGATCCTTAAAAAGGTTTTCTTGTAAAAAAAGATTTACTAAGAAATTTGATTTACCTGAACCAGGTGGCGAATAAATCTGAAGACATCCACCACCTCTTTCTAACATAGTGTGTAAAGGTCGAGGTAATTCTCGATTTATCTTTAAAAAATCTGTTTTCTTTTTTACACCATATATCCTATACTTACCTTCTTTTTTTTCCTCTTTTAAAGTTTCTTTTGCCTCCTTATTATTGGTTTTGGGTTGCTTCGGTTTCCTCATTATACTATTACTTTTAAAATATATTTTTTTTTTTATTTAAATTTACAAATTGAAAAGGTCTTCATCCTCAGGAGTCAAACCAAATAAATGAGAATAGGGATTACGAGGTTTTCGCGGTGCTGTTGGTTGTCTTGGTCGTTGTATTGACCTCTGTGGAGGTTGTGCCGGTTGATAATTTGCATAAATTGCTGGATCTACTGGAATTTGCTGTCTACGAGTTTTCTCTTCCTGTCGCTTAGTAAAATAGGTGTCCATAGTTCTATTCATTAGATTTACCAATTTATCCTCATCCCACATACTCTGCTCTTTCTTCATTACTGTTGTCTCTGCCATTTCCTCTAAGAGTGCATCTTGTTCTAACTTTTTCTGCCGCCTCTTGCGGAGGTGTGCTTTTTTCTCTGCCTTGATTAATGCCTCTTCTTTTCGTCTTGCTAATGCCATTGCTTTCCTTTTTTCATTTGATTTTTCCCTCGCCTTAGCAAGTGCTGCTTTTTGTTTTTCACTCATTACTCGTTTCTTTTTCCCTTTGGGTTTCGGCATTTCAAATAGTTCCTCCTGGGGAGGTGCTGGTGCCTCCTTAACTTCCAATTCTAATATTTGGTCTTCTTCTTCCCCTCCTTCATTGTCTTCCGGTTCTTCTTCTTCTACTGGTTCCGGTAGGGGTTCCGCATCCTCAGTGACTTCCTCATAGTCATTCAAATCAATATTTGGTAGAGCATCATCAGACATTTTATATATATACACTAATTAAAGATTTTTTTTTTATAGTTTTGTCTGTAACTCTCTATATTTCTATAGATTTAGAATCTGATTCAAATAATATTTTGGAACATCCTGGCACAATTGGCACATTTGATATTTATAATATTTATAATTTATAATTAAAATTTAGGTCAAATATAATAAAGTTATAATGTGTAAAGTGACAGTTTTTCCGGATTTTAAAAAAGGATTTGGAAAAAATAAAAAAAGTTTTTAAAAATATTTTTAAAAAAAATTTTATTTTTCTGAACTGTTTTCAAAGTCATTTTTTTGTCACTTTACAACTTATACTTTTATTATATTTGTATTAAAAATTAATTATAAAATTATAAAAATGTTTATTGTTTATTCACTTAAAATAAAATGATTCAATCATAGTATAGAATCAATGAATCTTGAAGAATTAGAAGAATTAGTATCATATAATCTCAGTTTCGGCATCTTACCCTTTGACACATTAGAAATGTTTAATTTATCACAGCATAAAGAATATTTTGCGGATGTTCAATCAGCATCCGATTCATCATCTGAGTCTAAGTAACTCATTTCAAATGCTATGAATTTATCATTCCTGACAAGATATTTGCACAACTCGTGATGCCAAAAGTAAATTGTATTTCCTTTATCAGAACGGCATATTTCAAAAGTTTCTTTAAATTGTGATAATTCATTTTTAAACAAAGACATTGAAACTTTATTTAAAGAATTTTCAAATAAGAAACTGTTGTATGCTGTTAAAAAGTTATTCATTGTAATTCCATATTTCCCTTTATGTTTTCCTCGTTTTGTAATTTTAATATTTCTACTTTCTCTTTCATCATCATCAACATTAACAATCCAATTGAACCATTCAAATATTGGATTGGCATCTGCTTCTTCACTTCGAACATAAATATCAGTTCTTGGAATATTAATAAAATTAAATTCTGAATCATATATTTGTTGAAGGTGGACAAACAATGCGAGAATTGTTAGAGGGTCATCAAGTGCCGTGGCAAGTTTGCGGAAATATTCCGGCGGTGGTCTTTTGTTTCCGAGTCGGGTTGATTCAAATATGGCAATGCGTCTGTTGTGTTCGCTTATCTTAAATGGTAGTTCATTGTTGGTTGTGCATATAAAATTATAGTTTTGTTCCACTTCATACTGGGCAATATTCTTTTTGTTGATATTTCTTTTTGGATTTGTTACAAAGTTTTTTAATCTGTCGTGGAATTCTTTCATATCCTCACCTTTGCTTTCATCAAAGTTAATTAGAATCTTATTTTCAATTTGGGAATTAAATGAACCAAAAATATCATTTTTTGGGTCGGCAGTTTCCATATAATATTTACTACCCATCAATTTATTCCCTATGACCTGAGATAAAAACCCCTGCTTTCCAATACCTTCAATGCCTTTAATTGTTATTACTATTCCGTTTGTTTTGTCAGGTCGCAATACTGTGTGGGCAAACCATTGAAGCAAATAATTATAATTTGTTTCTACCAAATCAGAACAATCATCAACTAATAATTTGATATGATCTAAATATAATTTTAGATTATCCTGGACATTTTGCTTCATAATTTCGCCAGGGTTTACAATTTTATCTTGTATTTCTTGGATGCGAAATCCAGTAAAACTATTAAAAACATTTTCTGGGCATTTGTTAAACTCCGGCAAAGAATAAGGATAAAATCCAATTTTCTTGTATCGTTTTTTTGTGGGATCTAAAATATAATTTTCAATGAAGGTTTTGGGTTTATCACAATGGATGGCGAATTTATCAATACCTGCTGGTTCCCAATCAATAAAATGTTCTTTCAAAGAATGCACTTTTAAATGTTCTTCATTGCCATCTGATATTTTGATATAAATACTTGGGGTATTAATTCTAAATATCATTTCTTCAAACTTAGTTTTTAATTCACCATATACTCGTATTTTTCTATCTCGGTTTGTTTCAAAGTTCATTGATAAGACTGAATGGGGTATATTAATAAATTTTTTAAAAGGTTTAATGGTAAATTCAATATTTAAATTGTGTTTTTCTTTGATTTGTGAATTTAAAAGTTTGAGTGTGTCTTCATCAAAATGTGCGTTTTTCTCAACTAAAAACCCATCGTGGATTAAAGTGCCAATCTTAAATTTTTTGGCAGATAAATAAGTATAGGCAGTCAATAAAATTTTTTGTTCCAATTCCTGATATTTATTTACTAATACTTTGCCTTTTTCATTGTATGAAGAATTTGTTTTTTTCATATCTCGTTTGACATTCTTAATAAGTTCGGCATCATTTACATAAATATGGTTTATGTATCCATTGAGTTCTTCTTGAAGTGAAACAATAAATGAATCATTGGATTTAAATTCTTCATTGTTGGTTATTGCCAATAGTTTAGTTTTGGCATCATCTCTTTTTTTTAGTTTGTAAAGTTCCATAATTTTATTCAATGATTCATCACGATTTTCTACAATTTCATTGATTGTATTATGTGGTAAATTATTTTTTTTACATTCACCCAAAATAACATTAAACATTGCATTGCTCATATCAACATCTAAATAATCAGACATTGCCAGGGTATTGCGGATTTCTTTGGGAAAACTTTGAAGGGAGTATTGCTGTTTGGCATAAAATCTACCATTTCCTTGTGTTCCGGTTTGTTTATAGTTGATTGTAATTTTTCCATTTTTTATTTTTTTTTTTCGTTGATTTAATTTATTTAAAAGTTCATTAGTTTTTAGTTCATCATATTTTAATTCAGAACTGATGCCATTAAAATTATCTATGATATAATCCAAAATAAAAGGTTGCGCTTTTTCAATTAATTCCATTTTGATATTATTTAAAAATATTTTTTTTTTTTTAAGTTTCAAATTTAAAAATAAAATATAATATAATTGTAAAAGAATGAAAATAAAGAATCTATCAGAAGAACAAAAAAAGAACTTTAAGGCAAATATACCTATATATTTTGAATTTTTAAAAAATAATAAACCATTACTATCAGATAGTTCTCATAAATTATATAGTAGGGCATTATCATTTGTGGCGATTGAAAATGAATTAATCAACAAAACGCCAAAGGAACTGGCGGTTGCATTAACTAAGGATATTTTAACAACTTCAAGTTTTCAAAAGATAATAGGACAAGATGCCGGATCCATTCAAAATATTAGATTGAGTGCTTTTCGGAATCTTGTGGAACCTTTCAAAGATGATTTAAAAAATGAAATATCGGCAGTATCATACAAGGCATTAAGTAAATTGGTTTCAAGAAAGGGAACACATATCCGGCAAAAAATAGTAAATGAAAAAAACAAAAATATAAAAACACCAGCAGAAGAGGAAAATATGAGAAGTTGGGAAGAAGTTGAATCGTCAGTAAAAGTTTTAAATACTCATTACGGAGTTATTTTGAAAAGATTTTTTAAAACAAATGAAATCCCTTGTTATGTGACATTGAGAAATATTTTAATTGGCAATTTGTATGTAAATAATTATCATCACTATAAAGATGTTAAAGTGCATACAATATTGCGGAATGAATACAAAACTTGTCATTTATGGATAAATACCGTTGAACCTCCAAAGGATAAAAAAAATTATTTTTGGATTAATCTTGAAACAAATAACCATTTTATTATTATTCAAAAAAATAAAACAACTGGTGGGATTCGTAGGATTCCAGGAGTTGAAGGTGAATCAGCAGTTGTCGATCAACCAAAATTTAAAAAGTTTTATTTAAATAGAAAAGTTGTCAATATCATTATGTTTATTAAACAAACATTCAATGAAAGATGTGATGTCCCATTTTTAAAAAATAATACAAGAGATGGGTCAATTAATGATGCCAAATGGCAAAGAATATTATATAGTATTTTTAAAGAAATTACACCAGGAATTTGTGCCACTACCCTAAGAAAAATATTATACAATGAAATACCATTCCATAAATATTCAACTGAAATAACAAACTATATTTTAGAATGCCAAGACCACAACAAGGATACTTGCGACACCTATTATAAAAAAGTCGACACCACTGAGAGTCCCAAAGAGTGGGTTGAGGACTCCGCTGAACACGGCATCATCCTCCTCCAGTGAATGTAAAAATTTATCAAAATCAGAATAATCTATCTCGGACTCATCCTGTATATTTAAACTCATTGGATGTTTATTTAAAAAGGTGTCGGTTTCTGTACAACTATTACAATTATTATTTTCCATTTTTTTTTTTTTTTTTATTATTATTAGATTAGAAATAATATTTTATATTTATAAATATTTTAAAAAAAAAAAAAAAAAATTAAAGTTCTAAATGTTCTATTAATCTATTTTCTGCTTTATCATATATCTCTTTGTCTTTTTCAACTCCTATGAATTTTCTATTTGTATTTAGACAAGCAATTCCAACTGTTGCGGAACCCATAGTAAAATCCATTACTGTGTCCCTTTCATTAGAATAAGTTTTAATTAACCACTCGCATAATTCAACTGGTTTTTGGGTTCGGTGTATTGTCTTATGTGGATTCTTATAAATTAAAATACTATCTCCATCATAGTCGATTAAACTGGTTGGGTGTCTATCTCCTTTGTTTTCTGTTGGTTTAGTTTTATATTCCTTATCACCTCCTCTATAATATGAATTAGTTAAACTTGCTTCAACGGTTTTATATGGTGTGCCTTCTGTCTTCTGTGGGTTATAGGTTGTTTCGGGTTCTTTCTCCACCATTCCCTTTAAAGTTTCATAAGGTATAAAATTACACATATCATTAATCCCATATAATTCAATTAATTTGTTATAGGTTTCTTCGGTTGGTATTCCAAATTGTGATGATTTAATATAAAAAAAATGTTCTGCGTGTCTGTTTCCCATATCTTTATTAATTTGTTTTAAACCTTTGCCTATGTAATCCTTTACATATTGTGCATATTCTCTTAAATCCTTATTTCTTGAAATTTCCAAATCATCATTATTGGCATCAGAGAATACATATAGGTTTTCGTGGTCTATAATGCTGGTTGGGTGTCTGTCCTTATATACACTTTCTGATGGTAAATCCAAAGGCACTCCTCCATTATAAATGGGTTCTTTCATTGTATTGTTTGTCCGTTTCATTTTTATCTCTTTTCCTTTTGTTTTTTGTGGATTGTAAGTGCCGATCTCTGGTTTAAATAAATAAATGTTTTCGTGTTGTCTAAGTGGCATTTTATTAGCAGATAAAAACCCAACTTTGCGTGACTTCTTCCATATCAAATCATATCTAAACCATTTTGGATTACTGTGAATAAGTCTATATCCAAATTTAGCGGTGCAAAACATCACAACAATCCCATTGGGTTTCATAACTCTTTTTATATTATCCCACATCTTATCAAGTGGTATAATGTCCTGGTCCCATTTACACGCCGTCTGATTATATGGAAGGTCTAACAAAAATAAATTAACGCTTTTTTCTTCTAATTGAGAAAATACATTAAAACAATCATCATTATATATTTCAACATCTAGTAATTTATCCATTTAAATTACTAATATAAAAAAAAAAAAAAATAATTCCGTTATGTAAAAAATATATTGTTTTAATATTAGTATAAATAATGAAAGTATTAGAATTATTTAGTGGCACTCACTCAATAGGTGTTATATGTAAAGAAAAGGGTTTTGACGTTTTATCACTTGATAGAGATTTAAATGAATTTTCGAAATTATATGATTATGTCAGCACCAACCACATACAAGATGATATAATGACTTGGAACTATAAACAATTTAAACCAGAACATTTTGATTTAATTACAATGTCTCCAGTTTGTCAATGGTGGAGTCAAATGAGACGATGTCGAGTGTCAGTTGAAAAAATCGAAGAAGACATCAACAATCTAGGAAAACCTATGGTTGATCGATGCATTGAAATCTTAAATTATTTGAAACCAAAATATTATTGGATTGAAAATCCAGAGACTGGTGTTATGAAAAAATATATGAAAGATAAATATCCACATATTCATTCAAAAAATTATATAGTTGATTATTGTCAATATGATGACAACATAAAATATCAAAAAAGAACAATATTCTGGACTAATATCCCAAACTTCAAACCAAAACTTTGTTCTGGTGAAGGAAATTGTCCAAATATGGATGGAAAAAGACATAAAGTTAATATTGCCTCAAATCAATATGTGATAGTGGATTCAAAAAGAATTTTTATAAATACAAAATCATTACGTGAAAAATATAAAGATTATGAAAAACATAAACAATTAAGTACCAAATCAAAATATGATAGATACAAAATCCCTTTAAATTTAATTAGAGAATTATTTAGTTGTTTAAATGTTGATAATTAAGATTTATGAAATTCATTTCTATAATCAAGAGTTAATTTCTTAGGTTTCTTAGGTTCTTTTGTTTTCTTCGGTTTCTTCCCTTTTGTTTCCTTCTTATCCATTTCAAATAAAATGTTGTCTTTAAATAATGGTTTTATTTTACCTTGTTGCAGTTTTGGTGTATCTCGATGGATCGCCGGCGATGTTTCTAATCCACCTTCTAATCTATAGTCATCGAATTGGGTTTTTCGGTTTCTTGGGTTTCTGATATGTTTTTGAGAATAAAAATCTTTTACTTTTAATTTTTGTTTTTTGCTGTAATCTTGAATACTTTGAACTTGGGCGATTCTGCCTATTGGTGCTTTATATTTCTTGGGGGTGCTTGGGTTAAACATATAGTATTAAATAAGAAAATTTTTTAATGAGCACGGTAGTGCTCGAACCTTCGGATTATTCTTCAACATCGTGATGATCTGTTTCAAATAATATTTCAAGTTTTACAATTCCCCTCAATTGTTCAATTAGTTCTTCTGTGTTGGTAATAAAATTTTTATAACCTAATTTTATTTGAAAGTTATTTAACGGTAATTTATCTCTATTTTTTAATCTACGGCATACAAGGTTAAATGCCTCATAAACATATTCTAAATATATATTTGAATCAGCATCAAAATATAAAGAATCGGTGTTTATGTAACTAATTACTTTATTAATGTCAGGTTGAGTAAAGAGAACTTCTTGAGCAAAAGAACCAGTATGAGGTGTATGTGCGGTATTTAATAAACTAACTTCAATTTGCCGTGGTAGTTCTGCTTGACCTGCTAGAATTTTAAGATGTGCCTCATTGTTTCTAAATATACTTTCGGTTTGATTAACTCCAATAAAATATTTTTTTTCTTTTTTGCCTGATTGCCAAGTTATAGAATGAGAAAGTGCTGTTCCATTATAACTGTGTTTTGTCTGGTCATTGTCTTCATTTTGATGTAATCCTATGGCATCAAAAAACTGATACATTGGGGCAGATGTTCCATCATCAATACTTGGTATAATATGAAAACTATTATCTGAAAAAATATTTAATTCAGCACCCATATCAATTGAATCATCAGTAATATTTACTATTTTATTTGCCCTTACGTGACTGGTGCCAGGTGATGCAGTATATTCTGCCCTTATTATGGGAACACATAAAACATCAGGTGAGGGAACTGTTATTTCAGTTTGATAAATACAATCAGCATTTCCTATACCCGCGTTATTTACGTCACCGTGCATTAGTCTGAATATATATTTACCTGAATTTTCTTCATAATTCGCTGCTCTTCTTATTTGGATAAAAAATTCATCTACATCATTAGCATATTTAAATAAATTACTTGTTGGATAAAGAGACTGACTAACACTGGCAACTCCGGCATTTGATACTTCTTGTAATCCATCAATAGTCTGATAAGAATGGGTAGTACCATCATATTGAAATTTAAAACCTACTACAATATCATCATTTACAACAACAGTTGGTGAAGTTGTATTAATTTGCGATTCTTCATTAGTAAACATTACACCACAAACAATTGTTATTGGATTATCATCCAAATCTGGTCTAAAATTCCAATATCCTCCATTGGGATCTATTGCCCAATATTGGTCATCTATTACTTTGGCAATTGCCATAGAGGTTCCTGTAGTGCCATTTAAACTGATTGAATTGGCACCAACTCTCGCACAATCAACTAAACTCCAATTGGCATCCATATCAACTGGCGTCAATGTTGTTATAAGTTCTGGGGCATAATCTGCCGTTATTCCGTGGTTTTTGATTTCTAATGGTGTAGGATCTACTAAATATGCAACACCATTAACTGTTAAAGTGTCACCTGCCACAACATCGACATATTTATTCTCTAAAACTTCATTTGATGCTGTAAAACTAAAAAAATCAAATTTAGTTTCTAATGCTTTAGCAAGAATATTGGAAAAACTAGGCAGAGTTTTATTTGTTAAACCATTATTAAGTAATAACAAATTATTAACATAAAGTTCATAGGTGCCGTTGTAAAATTCTGCTTCAGTTCTTGCTTCTACATCGTTTAATGTATTCCAAGCAGTATAAAATTCAGTCCAGGTTATACCATTACTAACTCCAGCAACATAAACCGTAAGCATATTTTTAGCACGATCAGCAGCATCTAAACTTGGAATGGTTATATATTTCTGAGTCCATACTGGAATTGAGAAAGATGCTTTGTTTAAGCATACCTTGGCGTTTTTTGGTATAATTAAAGGGTCAGTCAAATAATTGTTAAACTGTGCTTTATTTCCGGTTAGTTGTATACTTTCCATTATATAAATTATAAAAATATTTTTATTTTCTTTAATAATTGTAAATGTATATTACACTATCATCAAAAGATTCGAACAATCACGCAAGATTTACAAATAAATTATTGGATAATTTGGTTATAGAACCCAATTCAAAAATTTGTTTAGTTAGTGCTAGTCTTAATCAAGACAATGTAACACAGCGAGTATTTGTTCCGGCAAATCAGAAATTCTCTTTTCGATATGACCCTTTTAATGTTTTTTCAGTAACCTTAACAACAATTGACAGATTTTACACTAAAGAAGAATTTATAGCATCAATGAATGCTTTATTAGATGCCAGACCAGCATATGGTATGAGATGTAAATTAGTTTTGGAACCTCAACCGGATGACGATGAAATAGCAGTAAATTTTTATGTTCCTGATGATTTTGATGCGAATGTGGATTTCCCAACTTTTGTTTATGGTCAATCTTATTATAGGTCAAATGCCTGGCGAAATGTTGCCAATACCAATAATGTTACTGATTTCCCTGCCCCTGAATTTACACATTCTATGAGTTTTCACCCCTCATTGCCTAGTATAGTCGGATTATTTCACCAACCCAATGCTGGTGCGAATCCAGCAGTTATACCAGTAGTTACTACAGTAGGAACTAATAATGCATATGATAGAGGCAGGTGTGAATTATTAAATGATTTTTCAGAAAAAGTTTTTGATATTTTTGGAGTCGTAAATGCCCCATATTCAGCAGCAGGAGAAAGAGCAACAGATATGTGGCAGATATGTTGGGGGGAAATAGCATATGATGATGGACCCAGTGAATATGTTCAAGTCCCAGTGCCTGGATATGGAACCCCTACACCTTTATATGAAAGAATACAATTAAAAGGTGATTATACATTTACTTATTCAATATTAAATGATGACACCAACGCAATGGAAACTATTGTTGTCACAACTCCAACTTATGAACCTGGAGATTATTTTAGGCATTATATTCAAAAAGCAGAATATGGTGCTGGAACAGTTCCCAATACTAATAAATTATATACTCCAAATGTTCAAAGAGCAGGATTTAATGCTTTAGTATACTGGGCACCTTTGTCAATAAATTCTGGAGTATTTCCAAATGTTGACCGTGTCTATAATACTTTAAGATTGAATCACGAACCCCAAACTGGATTTTTTCAAAAACAGATGGATGATAGATTAATAGGTGCGGAATTTGAAACATATATTGGAGTTGGGACCGCAGTTGAATCGGCAATTAATCGTGTATGTGGTGTATGTAGTGCATATGGTTCAACAGCAACCGATCAATATAACGAAACACAAACCAGAAGACCATTATTTATGGCAGATAAAAATATAATTATTGATAGAACAACAACACAACCAAATCCGGCGATGAATGATTTTCCAATATTTTTTAGAAGAGATCCCACAGACGGACCAGGAGCAGGTCAAACTTTAAGAGGACGATTAAGATTAAGTGAATTTCCAATTGTTAATAAATGTTCAACTATGATTTCAATATTTTTTAAAATTCTTGATGATTCAGGATATAATACCGACCCTACAATAACCACCTACACAATTTGTGGGGGTTCAGATAATTTAGGACAATCGCCAGTAATTCAAATTTCACCAAATCAGGCATTGGCACACGATGTATCAGTTCGTGCCTTAGATGGTTCAACAACCAATTTAATTTTACAAGATGGAGGAGCAACACGAATTAACATAACAACTGCCCATTGGTACCACTTAATGGTTCAACAAACCAGCGGTGACAATGTTTTATTAGTTAGATGTGGTGAATATGACGCTGGTTTAACTACTATAACAGAGTATTCTCAAACTGGATTTCAGAATGTTCCAATCGCAAATGTCCAATATATTGGAGGTTGTGATGCTTCACTAACTACTGCTGATTCCTATTATACTGGTATATTAGGAGAGTTTAGAATGTATCACAAACCATTGGCAGCAGTTCAAGCAAGTTTTCAACAGTATTTTGAATCACTCGGCAGATGGGCGTTTGGTAATTTTCAACACGCTTTAACATTACTCACAATGATTCCAACCACTCACGAAGTATTTTCTAATACCGATCCAAAGTATGCACATATTGGAGGAGCAGATGCTGGGACAGGTAATCAAGATAATAGCACATATGGACCAGTATTGGCAAACTTTCCATTTACTGCGGGTATGGGTCAAAGAAACCCCAACTATCCTGAAATAGTAGATTTTTATGCGGTGCCAGCAAATATGATGGAAATGAGTCAAAGAGCAACCGGTCCAAATTCTCTTTCATTGGTGGGTTCATATTTAGAAAGTGGTTCTGGTTTAGTTCAATTAAACGATATTAATCAAAGTTTAGAATTTGCGGATGCTGGAGGAAGAGATGAATATTTTGAACCATTCACTTGGTATTTACCTGGAGCAGATTCTCCATATTTCGAAACATTGGCAGAGGTAGTACAGCAAATTATTAAAGACCACGGATTAAGAATATGCATAGATAATCTGCCCCAAAGAACCTTTAACGGATTAACTGGCAATGTTTCTAAATGTATTTATCAAGTAATAGGAAAAGGAATTTTTGAAAATCCTGATGAAGACTTACAGCAAATATCAATTACAGTTCCGCAGAAGATATATCATAAATTAAATAATGCTGGTGAATTGGTTGTCAATAGTTTTGATGTTGTGATAAGGGATCTTAATGAAGTTGAAGAAACAAATATTAAACCAGATTCAAATATAGTCATTGAGATTCTTGGACCCAATGAAATGTAAAATTAAAAAAAAAAAAATATTTGTAAATATTAAATGAGCGATTGTGGAAACTTTTGTTTAATGTGTGGTAAAAGGTTAAAAGAATTAAAGTATAAAGAGAGGGAAATGTCATATCATCAGAAGTGTTTTAACGTCTTATTAAAAGACATCAAAAATTTTGAAAAAGTGGCAGAAACGAAATATGCCTATGTTAAATTATTTGGGCAAAAAACTAGAGAAGAATTCGAACAATCCGAAGAACCGATATTATTACATTTTGATTAATTATTTTTTTTATTAGAAAATATTAATGGATAAAAAACCATTAAGAATTATTGTTTTAAAAAAAAATTATTTGCTTAAATTAAAAGAATGGTTTTATCAGCAGCACCAAAAGACTTCAAAACGACTAAACCACTATATAAACCATATAAAAGCACCAACGCCAAAAAGAAAGGGCAAGTATACGTTATGCGCGACGGAAAAAAGAAACTCATTCATTTTGGAGACGCCAATATGCAAGACTTCACGCAACATAAAGACTCAAATCGAAGGAAGAATTATTTATCCAGATCCGCAGGAATCAAAGATAAACAGGGCAACCTCACCGCTAAAAACAAAAACTCAGCAAATTATTGGAGTAGAAAAGTCTTATGGAATAAATAATTGACATTTTAAAAAAAGTATTTAAACAAAAGGGACTGTGTAAATATAAAAGATGATTATTGAAAACTACCCCAACTATTCAATTTATGAAAATGGAGAAATTTGGAATACAAAAAAAAATAAAAAAATGAATTATCATCAGGACAAAGATGGATATTTAACGGTTAAACTTTGGAATTCAGGAAAATATAAGCGGTTAAAAGTTCATCGATTAATAGCACTTCATTTTATTCCTATAGTTGAGAATAAACCGCTAGTCGACCATATTGACAGAAACAAACAAAATAATTCTTTAGATAATTTAAGATGGGTTAGTAGTTCCGAAAATTGTAGGAATAGAAGTGCTTATAAAAAATCAAAATTACAAGAACGATATATATCACATAATGAAACAAGTTATATCCTTAGAATTCAAAAATTAGATTATAGAAAAAGTTTTAATATGAAAATTTATACTTTAGATGATGTTATTCAAAAAAGAAATGAAATACTTTTTTTATCAACTATTTGATTTGTAAATTAATTATTTTTTTTTTATTTTACTATATTAATAAAAAAAAAATGACTGCTGAATATTTAGATGAAGTTGATAAAGTTATTGATGCCAACCATTTTGAACCTTTAACCGATACTCAAGTTGTAGAACATAAAGCAAAATTAGATACATTAGAATATATTGTTGAAACACTAAACACTTTAAGAGAATCATACACTAAAGAACTTATTGTAAGTGGCGTAAAAGATGAAGATATGTTAAGAGAAAAATTAGAAAAAATCAGGTCACAAATTGAAAACCCAAAAGAATAATTCTAAATGGTTGTCGGAAGTCATAGTAATATTTATATATAGTTTTTTTTTTATATTTATTTTTTTTTTTTTTTTTTTT
>Ga0209337_1001330_pt1 | contig 18891 bp, 15 predicted proteins | sample LinPmetageLP53_FD_184044 | JGI IMG/M metagenome (GOLD analysis project Ga0209337, IMG submission 184044) | Marine viral communities from the Pacific Ocean - LP-53 (SPAdes) (version 2) | ecosystem: Environmental > Aquatic > Marine > Oceanic | place: Pacific Ocean | collected 2010-02-08 | reverse complement strand
TTATTATCTTGTAGCATGTAGTTATTATGCTTCTGCTACACCATCATGGGCGATGTCCTTAATTTACGTTGATACAGGTTCGGGGTTTGCTATTCGTATTCGTAGACCGAGTGCTAACGGTCAAGACAATATGATTTCAGCAGTAATCAAATTGGATGCGAATGATAAGGTTGCTCACTATGCCCATGCTTCGGGAAGCACTACTATACAATCGAGTCTTAATACACTCACTTACTTTCAAGTTACGGAGTTGCTATAATGACACCACAACAAATGACAACAGGAATGCACAATGCAGGCTTTACAGACTTTGATTATGCTGAAAATGGTTTAATTTTTAGAGATGGCGTTATTGATATGAACGAATGGCCGAGCGATTGGGGTACACCCCCAACACAACAAACAATAGATGGATGGAACACACTATGACGAGATGTAGATACTTAGACGAATACGTAGAGCAATTGATGAATAAACAAGAAAAAACAAACGGTATATTTAAAAAGGTGAAGAAAAATGATAAAAATAGGTAAGATTGTATATACGCCCCCAGAAAAATGTTTTTCGAGGGTAAAGATTGAAGAGACACCACATGGCTACAAACTATATAGGGTGGGAGAAGATAGGCCGTTTATGTCCTTGCCTCATTCTTCAATAAAATCAATCGAATGGAGAGATAAAAATGAATGAATATTTATACTATGGAGTAGCAGGTGCTATTCTACTAAGCGCAGGATACAAACTATATCGCAAATTTCTTGCTGATGGTAAATTGACTTTAGATGAAATTATCGAAGCAGTAGAAGAAATAAAAGATATAGTAGACGACCTTCCTTCAAAATCACAACTTAGCAAACTAAAGAAAGATGAACTCATCGCTCTTTGCGAAGAACGTGGCGTAGATACTAAGGGTATCAAAAAGGAATTGGTTGAAAGGCTTTTGGAGGCTACTGAATGACCTATTATTGTTCTGTGGCCGATGTAGGAATGCGACTTGGTCTTGATAGCGCACAGCGTACAAGAGCCACAAGTCGAATTACTTCATGTGTTCGCAGAGCATCCATTAAGATTGACCAATGCTTTCTTGATTACGGAAGAAACGAACCGAGTAAGTCGATAGCAGATACTACTCTAAATGGCTCATTTACAGCAGGCTCTACAACTATCACTTTAGCAAGCGGAACATCCTTTTCGTCAGCAGGCTCTGGAAACGTCGATGGCGATTCCTTTACATGGACTGGTAAATCTACTAACGACTTAACAGGAGTTACAGGACTATCCTTTGACCATGCAAGTGGAGTAGCAGTTCAAGAAGGACAAATGGCACACGTTTTGCGAGAAATATGTGCAGATATAGCAAGCGGTCTTTACATGGAAGATGAAGCAACTCATCAAAACTCTGGCGACCTTAGAGGCAAAAACCTAAGAGAAAGAGGATACGATGAACTACAAAGACTTGCTCACTTAGGGCAGGCTTGATACGATGCGACGAACAATACGTCATGGTTCTGGGGGTGGACCTAAAGGATATACCACCAGAGGAAAATCAACTCTTTCTACTAATGGCGCATATCAAATGCAATTTCGTCTCGATTGGGACGACGAAGCCCTTGTTCAAGCAATAAATAAATTAGGTCTCGAAGGAGAAAGACATTTGAAAACTGCTCTTAAGGCAGCAGCACAAGTAGCAATAGAACGTACTCAAGAAAAGTTGCGAAAAATGGCAGGTGCTTTAGTAGGAGTTACTGTTCCCCCTACATGGGGTGAAGGTCCGAGCAAAAATATCTATGTAACTTTAGCAAATGCTTTGCGACAAGATGACGTTCCGGGCCAATCACATATCCGTGTTCACTCTGGTGGTTCATTTGAAACAGCACACAAAGGACGTGTAGGAAGTCGTGGTATGAATCTTTCATTACTTGTAGCAGAAGGTCATAAACCATACAAATATCCCCATTATTTACCAGATATGGTAAGAAGTAGCGCAGCATACTACAAGAAAACAGGGTTTCCCGGAGATTTTACTATGGGTATGATGAAGAAAGGTACTCATCCCGGATTTAAGAAAACTTTTGATTACATGAAAGTAATTGATAGAGAAACTACAAAAGAGTTTCAGAAAAATGCAAAGGATGTAGTAAAAGCAGCAGGATTAGCAAGCGGGTTTGGTGTAAATTAGATGTCAGTAGCAAAATTAAATCATTATTGGAATGCAAGATTAGGTGGTAATGACCCTGCAAGTCCAGTAGGAGACAACAATACTGCGTGGTCTTTAACAGGAAGTTCAAGCGATGGCGCAGTATCTGGAGACGCATGGAGAATATCTGGAAGCGGTCAGACGTGGAAACAGACTGTCGGTAATGATGATAACGACTTAAGTATTATAGCAGGCATAAAGTACGAAGTAACGCCCTCTGACGGCACAGTTTTGCTTTCCTTAGACAATGGAACCCATCGCATAGAAGTGCAGTCAAATGGGACTAATACGGGCATAAAATTAGTAGGTGCTACTACTGCCACAAAAACAAATTTAGATTTGACTATGATAGAAGAAGAACCAGTTCCTTTATTGTTGCGACTTACTTTGGATTCAGATGGAAATGCTTATTTATACTTCTATGACATCGTAGAAGATGACGGAGGGGCTGCCTATTACATTCAAGGAACTGGAAGTTCTTCTTCTTCTCAAGGTGCTTTCTTTGGAAACACGAATGGGACAGTCGATTGGTATGTCGTTTATTACACTTCTTTTGGTGCTTATTCTCCAGACGAAATGGATATGAGCGACTGGACTACTCAAACGCTGTACCAAACAGGATTTAACGTCGTAAACATTCTAAAAGATTCACGTAGATATTACATACGTACTCACGTAGGAGATGCTATTCAATACGGATACGACCTTTCCTCTAATGCTATGATTAGCAGAGTACACCCTCCCTCAATCCACGTTCTTACGCAGAAAGTAGATTCTCCAGATTTTTTGACATTAGCAGGAACTCGTACTGACCAAAGGTACAATGTCATCGTGTATGTAACTACAAGAGGTACTGATTATCGCAACGCTTATCGTTTAGGAGCATCAATTATGGGAGAAGTATTTGATGAACTATATACTCAAACTGGACTTCAAGGTGGAGTTGATTCTTTAATTTCTTATGATGCAAGTCTGGATAGTAAAATTGACGACGACGAAGTTATCTGCGTTCACGTCCTAAACCTTACTTATATGAAAAAGATTCGGATGTTCTTGAGAGAAGTATGAGAAACTGTTATAAGATAAGCCGAGAATGGTTTATCTATGCCTACACACCATACACGCTACGTTAGTGTTGCAAGAGAAGCGACATATAATACTCCTGTTACATCTGAAGATGCAGTTGGAGAAGTCGAATCTGAATCATTCCAACAATCTTTCGATGTTCTAAAGCGAAATGATATTAACTACTACGGTGCTGCAAAAGCAATTGTCAGCAAGCAAATCGCAGAAGGTTCATTTAGCATGGCCTTGCAACCAGATAAATTTACTCTTATGATGCTTCACGGCATTATGGGAGTTGATACTCCATCGGGCGGCGCAACAGACCAAAGAACACTTAGCGAATTAAGTATCAGCACTACTACTGAATTACCTTCCTACACTTTCCATATCGGACGAGATGACAAAGAACACTTATTTCCCGGACAAGTTATTGAAAGTATTTCTGTTACAGCAAGCGTCGGAGAATACTCGATGATAAGTGTCAATACTGTCGGAGCAAAACAAAGTAGTTCAACTGCAACTCTTGGAACAGCAGTACCAACTTATTTGGGAGATGCAGCACATTTCGCAAAGTCTTTTGTTAATTTCGACGAAGCGGCTACTTCTTCAAGCGGCGGTTTCTCAAACCTCGTTCAAAGTATTGACTTTGAAATTAAAACAGGTCGAGATATGGATAATTCATACAGTCTTGCAAGCGAAACCTGTGTTCGTTCGCCTCCTGTAACACTAAGAGAGATTACAGGCAGTCTTACCTTCCACAAGGCTTTGCTTACAGCAGATGCGTCAGAAGGAGAACCTTTCTTTGATGAACTAATGGGAGCAACTTCGACCAACGCACAGGCTCTTAAAAATCCAAGTGCTTCGACACCTGCTCTTTCAGTTATGTTTGAAGTAGATGCAGCCAACTTCATTCGATTTGACTTCTATAAAATTCACTTTGAAATGCCAGAGACATCAGTATCTGGTCGTGATTCGCAAACAATGACTGTAAACTTTCATGGTCTTTATGATTTAGGTGGAGCAAACAAAATGATGGAAATTGTTTGTCGTTCAAGTGATGGTGTAGCAGACTACGATGCGCTTTGAGGTTGGAGGGATTTAGATGCCTGTCCAAAATGCCGCAAACATATCCTCATTAGTAGTATATGGAACACATACAACAATTCACACACAAATACAAGCCTCGCTTAGAGCAAATGTAGATGCTCAAGATGAAGTTATATCAGTTAATATCGTGAGATTAAATCATGGTAATAACATGATGGGCGTTATAACATACGAAGCAGTAGGCTGAGGTGTTTAGTATGCTAAGTGTAATAGCAAGTTTAGATTCCTCGATGAATTTCATCGGGTCAGAGATAGAGAATAGTGATAAAGATGCCTGTACTAAGAAAAGAAATAGAATTGAATGATGGAACAAAAATTTGGGTGCGCCAAGCATCTGGTATGGATAAGTTGCGAATAGAAGCAATCCAAGCCAAAACCTTGCGTAAATTCCGACACTTCGGAGTAAACCCAGAAGAATGGTCCGATGAACAACAGCAAGAATTTGCAAATGAACTTGAAGAACAAGGCGGCGGATTAACTGCTCAAATTCAAGATTGGGTTCCTCGTTGTATTATATCCGAAAATGTCGATGCTGATATGCTTACCGCAGGTGAATTGCGAATGCTTCTCGGCTTTGTTCGTGGAGACGACATGGAGGGTGCAGTCCCTTTAGAATCCTAACTCAAGTTGCGCCTATGCTATGCTCCACGTTTAAGGGAGTATTACCAAGCGATTTATTTGAGAAGTACGATTGCGAAGGCGGCTTCATTAAGTTAGAATATGATTTGCTAATCGCAGCAGAAATATCAGACAGAATTACAGAACAAACAGAAAAAAGTAGTAACGAATCATCATCAAGACGAGCAAAAAGAGCAGTTGCTAAAAGAAATCAAAACAGAGAAAAGATGACAAGTCAAACCATGAATGATTGGATTAAGGGTGAATGAGAATGGCAAAAGTCGGAGCAGCACGTATTTTCTTCGACATCGTAGGTCAATTCCAAGCACAAAGACTTCTGGGTGATACTCAAGCAGCAGCGACTGTTCAAAAAGCAATTATGATGGATGCGTATAGCGGTATCGCTGACGCATTTCAAGGAATGTCTGATATGATTCTTCAGACTACGGAAGAAATGACAAATTCTTTTCTTGAGTACGAAGAACAATTAGTACGTGTGCGAAAGTTTTACAACGCTTCTAAAGGCGAAGTTATAGAATTTGCTGATGCAGCAAGAGAAATGGGTCATGCTTTCGCATTTACTGGAGCAGAATCATTAGCAGCCGCAGCAAGAACATCCCAACTTAAGGGTGTTTTAAAGTCGCAACTTGCAGTTATTGAGGCAACAAGAGCAGGTCTTTTGATGGCTCAAGTTGGTGAAATGGAAACAGAAGAAGGTATGAACCGATTCATTGCTCTTGCTCAACAGACTCAATTTATGTATGGTGGTCTTACTAAGGCCAAATATGAAGCGTTAGATGCAGAACAACAAGCCAACATGGTACGTGAGACTTCTATCCGAACTCTCGACCAACTAAACACTATCGAAAACTCTTCTGTCGCTACGATGCAAGACATTACTTTCGTTCTTAACCAATTCGCAAGCCAAGCAAATATCGCAGGTGAATCTATTGGTGAAATGGCTGCTATGTCTGCGCTGTTACTTGAGACTGGTGAAGAGGTAAGCAGAGCAGGTACTGGTTTGCGTATGATTTATCAACGTCTCGGAAATGCAAATAATCAAGCAACAAAGGCTATCGCAGAACTTATTCCCGGTCTCGACGCTCAAGGAGTAGCACAACTTAAACTATCAGATGTAATTAAACAGATTGCTCCTTATTACAACGATATGGAATCAGCAGAAAAGCGTTCTCTTGCAGTTAGTATAGCAGGTTCTCGCCACTATATCAAATTCTTAAAGATTATGGAAAATCAAACCCGTTTGACAGAATTGCAGACTGCTGCTTTTCAAGGACAATATGGAGCAATAGAAGAATTTGAAAACAAGCAAGAAAGTGCTTCGTTTACAGTACAACAAATGTCTGCTGAAATTGAAAATTTACAAGTAGAGTTAGGTGAAAAACTTGCTCCTGCTTACATGACAGCATACAGAGCCGAAGAGTTCTTTTTGCGAAGGGCGCAAGATATTCTTGCTTTGCCCGGATTTGAAAATATAATCGGTGGTGCAATAGGTCTTAGTAACGCTTTCGATAAAATAGTTAGACCAGTTACAGACATGGGTCTGAATATGTTTAACATCGTTATCGCAATGAAAACATTGCAAGCAGTACAACCAGAAAACATGAAGTTAATTATGGGTGCTGCTGCTAAATACAGACAGCAGTCTGCTGCTATGATGGAAAATGCTTTGGTTAAGCAAAGTCTAACAGATGTTACTATATTAGAAATGCAAGTAAATAACCGACTTCAAGAAACCTTAAAAAGAGGAGCAAGTCAAGCAGTTACAGACGCAAGAGTTCAACACTCTTTAGCAAAATCAAAATTAAAACTTGAACAAGATACGCTTCTTGCGGTTATTGCAAAACACAAAATAGCAGCAGAAGGCGACGGAAAAGAAGCACTTGCAGCACAAAAAGCGTTAGTAGCAGCCACTAATCAATTAGAAAGAGTAGAATCAAAATTAACAAACACAATTGCAAGAAAACAAATTGCAGTAGATAAAGCAATTATGAATGACCAATTGGAAATTTCAATAAGCGCAGGTGTTATTGCAGGTAAAAAATCAAGAGAAATAATGGAAGAAAGGTCATTAGACATCATTACTAAGACTGTGATTGAACAACGTGAACTTAATCAAGGAATATCACTTCACTCAAAGATTATGGGAGAAGAAGTTGTTCTTTACAAAGCACTTGCTCCCCATGTTTTAGCAATGCTTCAAGTAAAACAATCTGAAATACTTGCTACTCAACAAGAAGCGAAGGCTCGTTTAGCAAGCCTAAATGGATTAAAGGCTAAAGCAATAGCAGACGGCGAAGATGTTACAAACATAAATCTCAAAATTCAAGAAACGCAAGAATTGATTATGACTCTTGGTCAAGAAAGAGCAGAAGTATCTGGTCTTATACACGCACATAACTCACACATCGGCGCACTTAAGAGTAGTTCAGCAGCACATATGGGTCTTGGCGTACAAATCAAATCAACTACAAAGGACTTTTTCGCAAACGGGGCGGCTATGAAAAGTGCTAAAGCAGCGATGATGCCTATGACAATGCTTATCCCTATGATTACCGATGAATCAAAGACTATGTCAGCAATGATGTATGGTATGGGTATTATGTTGGTCGGAAGTTTAGTTCCTGCAATGATGGCTACTACTAAAGCGATTAAAGGAGCAGGTATAGCAGCAGGTATGACAGCAGGACTTTTAAGTGCTTTAACAATGGGTATTGCTGGACTTGCAATTTATGATGGTTTTAAATTGTTTGATACAATTCTCGGAGATTATTTCGAGAGCGACATTGGTCGAGTAGTCGAAATGAACTCGCAACTTGATAAAACTGCTATGCTACTTACAGATTTGCAAGGAGGGGCAGCAAAAGGAGAAGTCTTTGAACCACTATTCGGAGATATGACTTTTGAGGATTTAAAAAAGAACTCAGATTTAGCAGTTTCTACTGTTGCTTCTCTTGAAACAAGAATCGAAGGTCTTACTGCCAGTAGAAAATCACTTATAACCATAGGAGATACAGAAGGTGCGGCGGCAATGGGAAGCGAAATAGCAAATCTTGGAATAATTCTTGACAAAACAAATGCTATTTCCGAAGCACAAAAAATTATTGAAAGTGGAGGTCGAAAATTCCAACCTTTAGGCGAGTATAATTTAGCATCAGAATCAACAGCAGAATACTTTAGTGTTCTCCCTAATTTGTATGACGTAGCAACAGGAAATTTTATGGATTATGTCTTAACGTATAATGATATTCAAGGAAAGCAAATCAAAGAAAACTTTGATACAGAAGCAGAAGCGCAAGCAAGAATTGTTGAATTATCAAAAGCGCAATACATTCAACTTGACGATTTGACTATTGATTATTACAAGAGCCTTCTCGATGTGCAAGATAAGGCTAATTCTGATATGATAGATGCAGATAGACAACTTTACAATGACTTAGCAATAGAACAAAATCAATTCGCAAATGCAAGAGAAGAATTATTCTTCGGGTCAAGAGCGAATTTCACAGGTGCGATATATAAGCAAGTAACGCAAGGAGGTGTTGAAAGTTTGCTACATAAAGTAGAGATTGTGCAATCAAACACCTTTAACGGCTATAATACAGAAGAAATGGTCGATAGGGTTACTAAAGGAGTGTTAGAAGAGATTAGAGCGCAGACAGGTGGAATGTAATGAGAACAGTAAATACAAAACACAATTTTTGGTTAGCGGGATATTACGATGACTTTTCGTCATCCAGAGCAATCGCAGATGATTTAAATGCAGCATCATCAGTTTCCTTAGACCACACTAAAACTCATTTTGGTTCTGCAATCGGAAAAGGATTATCAAGTCTTAATCCTCGCTTTTCTTTTGATTTTCCAGACCGTGTGCGTACATCCATTATAGATGGGGAGGGCGCATTTAGTTACAGCACATTTCTATCGACAGCAGACGATAAACTAAAGCATAACGGCAGTATAGCAAGTTGGCTTACAATAGACCCTACTAAGGAGTCAGCAAGCGATATTGAAGCGAGAGCAGTTTTACAACACCCTAACTCTGTTATCGGAAACAGACAAAAATGGCAAAGTACAGGATACCCTATATCGAGAACTAATAACGACGAATCTTGGCTTGCGTTTGCTAACGGGCATGATACCGCAGGTACATACTATTGTCCATTGGGGGAAATGAATTGGTCTTTTAACAATGCTCCTTTAGCAAAAGCAGATTTGCAAGATGGGTCAAACAACCACAAATCAGCAGGTTCCCCCATTCCCTTCATTACAGACGGTCAATCTGATGCTAATGATACTACATGGGATATGTCAGAACATTCTATGATGAATGTTTCTTTCGCAAGCGTATATTATGGAGAAAAACAAGAAGCAAACGAAAGTTCTTCCGATGTTACTGGGGCAAATAAGTACATTTCCCCTATCACAAGCCCATCTAAAATGCCGTTTTTTATCCACAATGCTTACATAGAACATGGGAATGGTAACTTCGGGAGTCCATCAACTACATCTGGTACTCAAAGAATCATTACCTATACTGGAGGAATGCGATTCAAAGGTATCGGAGAAGCATTTCATTTGCGATTATCAGCCCATGCAATTACAAATGGTGCTTTTACCTACACTTTAAAAGTAGGATATAAGTCTGATGCAGAGTATGATTCTTCTACAAACGCATTTTCAGACACAACTTCTTTGATGACAGTTACTATGACTTCTGCTAACTTAGGATTAACACATGGAGGTCTTGATAAATACGAAAAAGCAGTAGGACAATCTACTCCTGCTTACGATTGGGTCGATGTAATTATCGTTCCAGACTTTTCTGCTAATACTTGGAAGGCTTACAAGGATGATGCTACTACTCATTTCGCAAATGGTTCTATCAATACATCTGTAACTTCTACTACTGCTATCGGATGGAGTCTTGACCTCAATTGGAATCATGGCGCAGACGATTATGTTTCGCATACTACTTTGATTGACAGAGCCGCAGTAGCCCTTTCTCTTAGTCATGCAGACGGTAATCTCGACCAAACCTTATTCCCTCCAGTAAACAATTTCAACATTTCATACAACTCAAACGAAATAAGCAGCGCAAAAATAGAAATACTTGACGACTCGAACTATCATATTCTCGCTCCTTTGACGACAGGAACGGCTGCGTCAGAGTGGAGAATGCTAATGTTTTACGAAGGAGCAGACAGACCATTATGGTCTGGTATTATTGAAAGCGTATCGCATAAACAAAATCACAAAAGCCATACGCTGCAAACGATAATACTTGCAAAAGATTCTTTGTCAATTCTTGATAGAACACTTCCGATATGGGAACTTGGTCAAAGCGCAATTTTTTCTTTAAATGACCATATATCTATGGCAAAATCTATGCAAAAAAGACTAAGTGAAACACAATCAATATCTTCTAAGTTAATAATGGGTTCAGTAGAAACGCAAACCTTTGACAGTACGTTAGGGTTTAACTCTTATGATACAGATTCTCGTTCGACAGGATATGGAGATGTAGGAGATAAAAGAACAAATCTATACACTTCCGCTGCGATTCAAATGTATATGAATGAAGATGAAGATGGTCCTAACTTTGCTGAACGTGAATGGGATGGTTACAATAGCGACTCTACATCTGGTACTACGGCTAAAGGACTTTTGCGAGTTATTGGTCATCATCCCTCTCATAATGGCGGTCCTTCTGCTACGGAACGTCGCTGTTTCTACGTAGATTACGAAGATGAAGCAACGCCTACGTTAAATGCAAGCACTACATATCAAGGATTTGCTGCGACAAATACATTCAAAGTAGATGGAGGAATTTTTTCATCTACTACTTATACACTCGAAGCAGTTTACATTTACGAGCGTCGTGAAGAAGCAGGTAAATACGTAGTAGAGTTTAGAACTACTGATACTGGAGGTGCAGTAGCAGATAATCAAGTATTGCCTGTGCATACAATTACATCTATTTCTACTTCGCAAACCATACAAACAAACGTAGTTTCTTCCAATCAACAAGTGTTTGAAATTGATACAAATGGAGTAGGGCATGGGCTTGATTATGGAGACCAAGTATATTTCCCTGCGGGTATTACAGATGGTACGGCTACTCATAGAATTTTAGCAAGTGTGCCACTTACCATAATAGCAATCCCAGATACTGATAAAGTACACGTCATAACTCCTGTCCTTACTTCTTCTGCTGCGATAGACTTAACAAATTACAGAACTGCTTTCGATAATACTTACGATATGACAGTCATCAACAGCCATAACAAGGCTCGCTATCCTATCACAAAACCTGTTATAGTCGGTGTAAATAGAGCAGGTCATGACCACTACGAACAAATTAAAAATCGCAACGTACACGCTCGATGGATGAGAGACCTTCCCCTATCGGCATGGTTCAAGGCACAATACGGAGTTATTGCTAAAGAGCCATATTGGAGAGGAGGAAAGGGAAGTATAACGCAACATCCCTTTGACGGTACTCGGGGTATTACTGGCTGGCCTAACTCTGATGGTCAGACTGATTGGACTGGTCTTTCTGCTGATGCGACAGTAGATGCTACTTCCTTAGCATTTGAAGAACCTGCTATGTGGTACTATCAAAAGATGTTAGGGCATGATTATGCTATTATTGACTTAGTAGACAACGAAACTAACGAACATCAATACGTAATAGGAGGAAAATTTAGCACTCCCGGTTCTTCTACAATTACGTGGGATGCTTCAAATGAATACTTTAATTCTACTTTGTCAAACGGCACATTCACAATAGGTCAAATTGTAGTACATACAGGTTTTGCAGATGAACGAGCAAATGGCGTACATATGATTTGGAATGTAAATAGCAATAGCGATTACAAGACATTTAAAATTAACAACTTCGTAGGAACAAGAAATGGATTTAGTTTCTTGCAAGCGAAGTACCAAAGCGGAGCAGGTTGGAGTGATGGCGATGCAAGACATAATTTAGACCCAGACGGCATTATATCAGAAATGTATTTGTTAGCAAGAGACTCTATGAACGCTATTGATGGAGATTCTGGTAAAGTATTTTTAGGAGCAACTACTCTACAAGGAGTCAAAGGTCTTAAGAAAAAGTGGGAAAAGGATAGAACTATCTATTCTTATCGCAAAGTAGATGAAAGTAATGGTTACAAGCATTGCTTTGTATTATGGGCTGATATGCGAAACGATGGCTCGGCTGATGCTGATGGAGCAAGCCGCAAATCTGATTTCGGTTTGCAACTTCCTACATCTTCCAATTATTCTATCGAACTAACCTTCGCAGACCAATTAGATGAAAACGGACTTCCAGATGTATTTACTGACCTTAAGATAGGTGAAGATGCTGATTTGTGGAATTTAGACGCAAACATAGAACCCTACGGAATGAGTTCGTGGGCTGGTCAAAATGGAGCAAGTAATAGCGAGCCTACTACTTTATCCCATTATCGAAACTGGGAGTCTAAGGGCGGTGCTATGTGCCTTATTGACGCAAGTAGATTTTGGAATCTAAATACTTCTGCCTGTGGAGGTCGTCCGGGATACGATGCAGGCGGTTTAGCAGGATTTAGTGATTACGAAACTGCTTCCTTTGGGTTTCCTTATCTCATAGACCATTATTGGGGTCAAGCAGTAGCATCTTACAAAAATGTAACTACATCTGGCTCAGATGCAATCGCAAAACACAAGAACAGCATTTACTTTATCAACGACGGAACGACTCTAAAAAGCACAATTGTGTCTGGAGAATCAAAACTGTATCTCAAAAACACTACTCAATTTGATACTACTGGATACGGGGTGATTATCTGCGAAACTGGTACTGGAAGAAATACAGAAAAAACCGTATATTACTTTTATTGGAATGGTAAAGGTACTGGTACTATTCAAGGTTCTCAAGTAGATTATCTTGACAATGTATATATTACTTCATATGAAGTCGTTGTTTCTCCCAAAGACGCAGTTGTTCAACTTAAGGCTGATTCTGGAAGTTACTCCTCTGGAAGTGAAGTAGATATTGCTACAAATGAATTTGTTCCTCCGGGTGGTACAAAAACAGAAGGAGCATTTAACAAAGTACGAATTTACAATACTACTGCTGCTTTGTATGGATTTAGAATGATGGTAAACTTAAGAGGACGAGTAAAGTCATCTAACATGGGTACATACCATGCTCACGAAAAAATATCGTTCTTGCAAAATATAGGGATTGCAGATTCTTGGGCTAAGAACTCATCTCTTCCTTGCATTAGCGATATTAACAATGTACCTATCACAAAGAATGTTACTACGGGTGGGGAAGGATACGGTTGCGTCTTAGATACCAGAGGCCAGTCATTTATGTCTATTCTAAAAGAAATGTCAGATAAAGAAGGAATAGGAAGTGTTTCTAAAACACCAGATAAGTCATTTGCGTTTATGATTGGCAGAGATAATCGTTTAGACTTCAGAGAGACATACGCAAATAATCTTGCTTTAACAAGAAATGAATTGAAAGTATCCAATTTAGATACGCAAAATGCTTCTAAAATTACGAATGTTCGTGTATATTACAACGGAAATTCCTCCTTCGCTGATTATCCGACACCTCAAGGCTCTGATTTAAGATGGCAAATTTTGAATCACCCAAAGATTTTCAATAAAGATGAAGCAGAAGCAATTGCTAAACAAGAATATTTGCGACAATCAACTGCACGTATCAGTATTATGGCAGAAGTTATTCGTGGTGCATCAGAATCTCACATAATGATGTCTGGTCGATATGGATATGTAGCAGATACTTGCTTAAAAATGATGGAAGACGACCCTAAATCGCAAGGATTCTGGACAAACAAAAGAGGAGGTATGCCTTTCAACGGTATGCAAAATGCACTTCATGTATCGCAATCTTCTTCTGACGCAGATAATTCTTACTTCGTTATCCCCGCTAACCAGACATGGCAAGCACTTACGCACGTTATTCCTCGTCTGGTAAAAGCAAGCAATGGTTCAGCACCAACAGCAGCAAGCCAAATAGCATTTTATCCAGCAGGAGGCACATATACGCAAGCAGCAATACGATTCTCTTATGATGGTGCAACGAACTACGGAACTCAAACTACATTTACCACAGCAGGATACTATACTGCTACGTCAGTAGTAAGCGGAGTTACTTACACATTATCATTTTATGTCGGAGATGTTTCTGGAGTTACAGGTGGAGGAGGCTCTGAGACTTTAAACTGCACATTTGGAGAATGCTATATCAAAAACAATCACAAAGACTACATGAGTTTCTATGGAACTAACAGTTTATCTCATGCAGTACAACTCGTTCACATAGATGCTCATACAAACTTAGTGAGCGAAACATCTGGAGAAGAGTTGCGACTTGCTATTTCAGTAGATAATGCTTCGTCAAGTCCAGACCATGATGCTGCTCAATTTAGACTATATGCAATAGACTACTCATTTGCAAGCACGACATCTGGAAGCGGTGGTTCTTTTACGACACCTAATTTTGTTCCGACACTAAAAGGTTCAGCAAGTGTTTTGATAACTGCTAACGGACTTTACGAACTTACTTTACCATCTTCCTATGATAGCAATAGCAAGAAAATAATTGTATCAGTTAATTGCGAGTATCTAAGGGCTTTAGTCAAACATCGTTGTGGAGATGTAGGAAGAAACAAAAACAGTTTTATCGGCATTTCTTTGAGTGGTTCACCTACTGGAACACAAAGAACAGTATTCCCATTAGGGCATTGTAGTTTTACCGAATACGGAAATGCGAAAAACCATGACCGTAGGATGGCTTACTATTCTCCCAGACTTCATATCGTAGAAGATATGAAGTTCATTCCTGCGACTACACTAACCTATACAGATACGCACGTCGATTTGAGTTCAGAAAGTATGGTCATAAAGGGAGTTAATTGGTCTCAAAAGGACAGAATGCACGAAAAGGTATCAATAAAGATGGAGAAAGCAAACAACCACTATCCATATTCTTTCGCAAGTTTGGTTACTCGAATGAATCCTAAATCAAACCCTAAACCAGCATCCCCACCTCCATCTCCGAGACCTACACCGAAGCCACAACCATCGACTTTGGGAGGGACTCCAACGACTATGCCTCTGTTATCCAGAGGAACGAATATGTCGGATGGTACTCCAGAATCAGCATTCGCAGGATTAACCTCTAACGACATCTCTTCTTCTCTACTTCGTAAGATTAAGGGGAAAGCGGATTTCGCATCAGATTCAGCCGCTTCTGGTGCAGATTGGGGAGTCATAGGTTCTAAAAATACAGGAGTCGCTTCGTCCTACGATAGAGCAGTCGATGGATTGGATACGAGTATGTCGTCATCCGAAGGTTCAGCAATCGCAACGAGCGATGGTTTTGTACTAAGCGGTATAAGCGATGCAGAAGTAGGAGCCGCCAATGAACAACACAGTCATTCTATGAACGTGCGAGTACCTAATGATACAAGTACAGGGTTTATTTCAGTAGTAGCAAGTCTCTCTCTGGACTCTGTTACTGGCGGTGGAAATGCCGAGATTACTACGACTGTCGAATGTGTAGAAACAGGCGCATCTCACAATACGTCTAAAATCGTCTCTCAAGGCTCCTCAAGGGCTTCTACGGTGTTGATGCCATCATCTATCATAAACGGCGCAGAAGTCTCTGGAAACACCCTTAAAATCACTATTTCGAGGAAGCCTTCACAAGGAAACGATGCTGCACCTTACCAATCGGTGAAAATACACAATGTATCGGTGAATATCAGACGATATAACAAACCTGCATCTGGTCAAAGCAATGCTTTCAAACCATATTGAATAGAAGTGGGTCGGAGACGGGAGGCAAAAGAAACCAAACCAATGGATGCAACCGAAAAAGAAGGAGGTGTGTCTCCGACCCATATATCCATTCTTTTATGTACTTATCAATCTTTCCACGAAGTTCTCAATTGTTTTATTCTTCTTGCTGTAACTCTTCCCACACCACGAACAGACATCAAGTCCTTCATACGAACCTTCGTCTTTAGCAAATTAGGTACGCTTCCGTACTTATCCAAAAGCGCAGTTGCTATTTCTTCCGTGATTCCCTGCACTCCCATCAGAGCGAGCAATCTCGGGTCTGTGGGTAATGTTCTGGTTCTCTTAGGGACTGTCAGACTTTTACCCATCTGCTTCTTCAGATGCGAAACAGACAACCACTCTACGAAGTCATCCATGTTATTGAACTCTATGATACGCAACTTAGGGAAGTGAGAGTAGGCGACCATCTTGAAGTTCTTCACTACTCGATTCATTTTTGCTATTTCCCTACTGATTTCGTTTGCTTTCGGTCTACGTCCTTTGAAGAATGGTTTGAATTGCGTTCCGTAAATAGCAAGGAATGGCATCTCTGAAACTTCGCACATCTCTGATAGTTGGTGATTGATTGTGCGACCATTACGACCTATACCCAAGATTGTGCGATATAAGTCATTGATTTCTTTTGCTTCTATCAGCCAATCACCTATCTGATAATCTCCATGATGCAGTCTCTTGACCATTATATCCCCTTTAGGGTCTGTCTTGCGATTACCACAAGCCATGTAAAGACGATGCAACAACTTTTCGTTTTCTCGGTCATCAGCGTATATCATGATACGACATACTTCGCAAAGGTATATCAACTTAATGGGGATGGCATAGCATCTGAAAGTATCCATTGGAGACTTTTGACTACTCCACGCAAAGCATTGTAGTTGCGAACTGCTTCTAACATCTCTTGTTTATCATTCCAATCCTTACTCATGATTGTCTCTAACCAGATATTTCTGATATATTTAGCCTCCATGAGCATCTCTCGTATATCATTTTCTAATCGCAATACCAACAGCCTCCTTGACAAAGATTATGTCTCTTATACCACTTAGGAGAAGGTGCGTTTGCATATTTCATCATACCACGCACATACTTCTGGGTGGTCGCAGGATTGTAGTCAGACCATCCGAGTTCGGAAATGAACGAACAGATAGTATTCGCTATATCCATCTTCTCTTCATGCGATATATCGCTCGGATTAGCGTACCAACGTAACTGCCTCGACATCTCTTGCACAAGGGCTACTCGTACATGATGAGGAGGGTTGGAGAGTGTTATGGCACGTTGTAAGCAGGTGGGAAGCATGACATCTCCTTCGTGGCTGCCGACCTTTACTGTATGCGATTCTGTATGCGGTTCTACGTTAGGATTGTCAGCATTCCAACGAACCAAATCAAATAGTTGCGAACCTACGCTTCCTGTGAAAGGACACCATCGACCACTTCCTACTATGGTCTTAGGTATATCGAAACCATGAGGGTCGTCGCTAAAATACAGAGCATTGATAGGAACTGCCCACTTACCACGCTTGCAGTTGTACGTCTTAGGTATGCGACACAACTTCTCTGGATAGCCGACTCCATCAATGGATTCGAGACCCTCACACATCTTGCGTTGGTATCTGTCGAGATGGAACGCCCACTCTCGACCACGCACAGGTCTATCGAATATCTGATGTACGTGGAACCCACGACCAGTAGCGACGAGGTGAACATCCCCCTCCAATCTACGAATGAGATTGGCGACATCAGTCTTGACCTGCGTCATATCATACTCTTCGGTCATATCGAAATCCCACCATGCTCTATCCATGACGACTGAATCGTAGTCGTTGGGGTCATCGAAGTAGTACAGGCTCGTATATAGGTCAGTACGACCATTGAGAGTCTTTACGTAATCATTGAATGCTCCTCTGGCGTAGCATCTCGTTCTCTTCAAACCAATCTGTCTCGGAAATTCCAACATGAACTCCACACTCCCCTTAGTCCTTAAGAATCCGTCGATTTCCACAGAAAAGACATACTGCTACTCTTTTGTTACCAGTCTCCACATCTCCCGACAATAGCATCATCGGCCTTCCTTCTTTGGTTGTTACTTGCATCAATCCATCGCAAACTTCACATATCATATCCATTTGTTCTCATCCTCCTGTCCTATATTTTTGAAAATATGAGAAATGACATCGACAGTCCAACCGTTACCCAACATTTTGTATCTCTGGGTGTTTGAAACGCCTTCGGTATAATTATCTGGGAGAGTCTGTAATCTCTCGCACTCGATAGGAGTGAGTTTGCGATAAAACAAACTCTCGTCTATCAGCGAATGTTCTTTGATAGAGTACGTAGCAGTTAAGCAGTTCATCTTCCCATCCTTTCTGGCGACTAATTCTTTACCCCTTCTCGGAGAGAAATCACGACCATGCTTCAGTTGAAACTCCCTACGAATCCTCTTAGCCTCCTCTGTTCTTCTTTCTGTAAACGCAATCTGTCGTCTCGACTTTTTGAGGTACTGCTCGACATTAGTACCCTTCCAATAATTCGCATCTATGCAGTAACTCTTATCTCTATCGACTACGCCATGCTCAAGAATATCCTTTAGCAAGATTCCCTTATCTTCTGGCTGTCTGACATTAGGGATATTAGTCCAGTACAGTCTCTTGCGATTCTGTGCCGATACGAGTGTACTGTTAATCATGATGGGCATGACACCGAGTTGTTGAGACATCACATCCTCCCATTCCTTCTTCATTAGCACGTTCTCGCTCAAGAAATACTTCGGTTTGAAGTGATTGATAATATCTACGAAATCAAAAAACAGTCTACTGCGAGGGTCATCGAAGTTTAGTTGTTTACCTGCGAAAGAGAATCCTTGACAGGGGGAACCCCCGATAACTAAATCAATTTCTGGCAAATCCCACTCTCTCCAATTTTTGACATCGCCCAACTGAATGATTTCGGGATGGTTTTTCATAGCGACCTTGATAGCATACTCGTCTACTTCGCTTG
>Ga0209337_1001329_pt1 | contig 18893 bp, 4 predicted proteins | sample LinPmetageLP53_FD_184044 | JGI IMG/M metagenome (GOLD analysis project Ga0209337, IMG submission 184044) | Marine viral communities from the Pacific Ocean - LP-53 (SPAdes) (version 2) | ecosystem: Environmental > Aquatic > Marine > Oceanic | place: Pacific Ocean | collected 2010-02-08 | reverse complement strand
TCTGGATATTTTAGTTTTAGTTTTTCTTCTTTTTTCTCTAATTTTTCAATTTCTTTTTCTTGTTTCTTTTGTTCTTTAATTTCTAGCTTTAAAGTTTCTAAATCTGGATCTTTTATTCCTACGTCCCAAGTACTCCAACCTAGTAGCAACGCTACTCTTTGCCACGTTTGGTTTCTAGAGTCCATCGCGTTATCTATATTTAACAACTTTTTAGAAAGCCTACCAAGTGGAATATTTGTAGTAGCTTCCACAACGTTACCGATCATAGACCAAACTGGGTTGTCTAATTTAAAACCTCTATCTTTTAATAAATCTCTATTAAATTTTTCAGTTTGAATAGATTGGTATATTTTACGTAGTTTAGAACTGATTGGTGGTGAAAAACTTAAGGCTTGTAACAAGGTATAAGCGTGATCAGACCTAGTTAAAAAATCATCATCTACATCTCTAGCCCTTTGTTTGTCATACTCCATAATAGTATTCTTTACCGTTGATATAGCTTTTCCACCGTAACCAAATGTAGTTAACCAAGTGTCAATCATAGAGTTTAGCATTCTCTCTGTTTTTTTATCCATCATCTCTTTTTTCTCGTCATCATCTTCGGTTCCTATAACCGCAAACAAAGCACTTTGTAAAGCGGTAAATATGACAGATTGTATAGCTCCATAGTAAATTATTTTAGAAATATGTGTTTTAGTGTCACCTCTACCATTAGCAATATCCCTAAATGCTTTATTCATTATACGACCATACTGCATCGGCGTGTTGGCAAAAGCTAATATTATTCTACCAAGTGGATTTCTTTGTTGCTGTGATATCATGTCTGGTCTAGCCGACTGTTGAGATACCTCTGTTGTTTCTTGAAAATCTAAAAACGCCTGCTGTTCTGCCTCCGTCTTAGACTTACCTTGTTTTACATAAGTCTTAACTCTGTTTCTATAAAAACTAGCGCCACCAGAAGCAATCGCAAAACTATCCGCGATTTGTGTAGGTAAAAAACCTATTTTTAACAAATAACGTATTGCAGCTTTTGCCTGATTTACTGGGTCAACCCCAACAACAACACGTGATAATTCAGCTTCGTTAATACCTCTTTTATTACCAGATCTTCTTTGTTTTAAATAATCAGAATTAAATAACGTTACAAAGTCCGACCAGTATTGTTTTTGATTAGCAAATACTGCCGCTGCCTTTAACGGGTTGTTGTCGCTAAAGTTTATATAATTAGTTGCAGATATAGTCTGTAGAACAGCGGAACGTATATTGAAAAACATAATAGCACCAACAGATCCATTAACCCAATTCATATATTCGTTAAGTAATCTTCCCCCACCTTTTGGTCTGTTATTACCAGTTTCCATCGCGTACAATACATCTTGTAAGGCTTCTCTAAACTTAGAACCATATATAGCTTCTACTTTGTTTAAATTTTCTTCAGAAAATATAATGTTTTTGTTTTCTATCCACTCGGCTAAAAAATCTGCTCTAGCGTCTCCAACGGCCCCATCGCTCATTAAGTCCGAAGATATATTTTCAACCAACCAATACTCTCCAGGTTTTGAATATCCCTCTGATTTTTTAGAAACCACACTTAAGGCATCCGAAAAAGCAACAAGCTCTCCATCTTCTTTCACAAAACCATCTAGTGCTTTTAAATCTCTAGCAGATAAACCAGGTACGTCATAACCAGCTTTATTCCATAAGTGCACTCTTATAGCTTGATCTACAGTAAAACCTGTGTCGCCAACTTTTTGATTTAACATCTTTTTTACTTCCGGAAACTCTTTTAGTAAAGCTCTATAGTCTTCGGCAGAGCTTTGTCTGGAAGCGTTTAATTCATTTATACCTCTAGCAAACGGATCAACTAGCGCTTTCTTTAATGTCTCTAAGTGTTGATCACCTTGTTTACCCTTACCTACAAAATTATACATTAACCCCATAAAATCTTGAGCGGAAGCAGGTACTAGGCCTCTAATTTTAAACTTTGTTCCTCTTATTTTAGCTTGAGCATCAGAAAATCGTTTTTTAGCATCAACATTCATTGATTCTTCTAACATTTCATTTAAATCAAGTTTTTTACTAAACTTGATACCTGGTCCAGCTGCTTTTCTAGGTAGCCCTTGGGTATTAGGATCTATTTCTAAAACTTTTTTAAGATCTATTCTTACTTTGCCATCTAAAGTTTGCGTAACGTTTTTTAGGTCAGAATTTTTTACTGGCATTCTCCATCCTATTTCTGTTATAGGATGAGTATTTCTATCTCTCGCGATGTTTTGAGCGTCTAAACTGATACTAGCAAACATGTGAGCATATCCGTCTTCTCTGTACTGAAACTCTATCATGTCTCCTTTTTTTGCAACTATGTCGCTTGGGATCATGTCTCCAAATACTCCACTGTAATTATTAACACCGGTTACTTTACCATCTGCACCAAATTCATATTGAACAACAGTATTGCCGTTTTTAAACTCCGTAACCGAGGTTAAATCCCCTTCTGTAAAAACTGATTCTTTAACCTTAACGCCACCAACTCTATTCTCTACTACTATAGTTCCAGCGTTATAATTTTTTGTTTCCGCAAAATATTCTGTTGTAACGGTATTACCATCTTTACTTACAGTACGAGTTTCCATAACAAACTCTCCCTCTGGTACGAGTTCTACTTTATTTGTAACCCTACCTTTTTTAATCTGTACAACAGCGTAGTCTGTATCGTTATCCATCCTATCCCAATACTGACTATTTGCATAGAAAGCTAATAACTTACCATTTTGAAAAACTATTCTTTTTGGACCATCTTCATAACCTCTCCAGTTTGTCCAAGCGTCATCTGTTAACTTACCTTCTTTCGCCTGTGTCAAACACCATGGGTTAGAATTTTCACCCCAATGTGAGTCTACAATATCTCTAACCGCTTGTTGTCCCTCTTTTGTATTTTCAACTTCATGCTCTGTAATACCGTGTTTTTTATTAGTAGTTTTACTTGGGCCAAATTCATTTACTTCGTTTGGATTAAGAACTTTGTCTTTAACTTTACCGGCGTAAGCTTCTATAATTTCATTAGGATTATTATAAGAGAATAAATCTAATTTATATCTTTCTGCTAAATTAACAGCGTCTGTTATTTTAAATCTATCTTCTATTAATTTTATATTACTCGTTGCCAACCACTTAGTGGTTATTCTTTCATATTTCCTTTTCTTATCATTAGGAATATTTAAGTTATCTACAAAGACAAACATAGCGTCTATAGTTTGAGATACTTTTCCTTCTTTAACTAGATCAGGACGATGCTTTGATATTATGTTTTCATATTCACCTCTGTGCTTTTTGGAAAACTTGATGTTGCTATACACACCTGGAGATGATAACCTGCCAATATCCTTAACGTCGTTAATAGAAGATTGATTTTTAACTTCAGTTAGTTGTGGACCGTCTAAAACCTCATCCACGGTAGATTGCATATCCTTACTAAACTTTATTTTAGCTTGAACTACTTTAGATTTTATATCTAGTTGATCTAACACACCTCTAACAGCTTCGACATTCTGTAAAGCATCGTCAGCAAAGAACATGTTGTTATATCCTTCCGAAAATTTCTCTAACATCCATCCGGCTTTTGCTTCTGGAGTGCTATCTTCTAATGTTATTATATTGTCAAAAGGTATATTTAAACCTTGCGCATCTAAAAATCTATATATAGCTGTTTTTGCGGCATGAGGCCTAGCTGTTAATATAAAGTTATCTTTAGGTCCAAACTTTTTAACTCTATCATGAGCGTCTTTAAACATAGGTCCTTGTTCTCCCCCTACTACAATATCAAACTCCGTAAAATCAAACTCGGCACCTTGAGATAAAAGCTCACTACCTTTGTCTGCGAATTCAGCAGCGTCTAATCTACCTTTAATATATCCTTTAGTAAATTTATCCAAATTACTCGTTAGACTAGCGGGCATAGCATCACCTTGTTTTAGCTTATCAGTGTTGACTTCAGCGAAATTACTACCGAATAACTCTTTAAAACTTTCTTTGTTTGCCATAACATTTTCCCAAGTTTTCTCTACTATAGATGTTTTAAGAGATCTCTCTTCCCTAGTTCTATTCCTAGCTATAGCAACATCTTTAGAAGTTTCAACAAATACCATCTGGACATCATAACCTTTGTTCTCAAACTCCCTAACATGTTGCTGCATCACATTTAAACTATTACCGGTTCCATCTATAATAATACCATCACCTCGACCTTGGAATTTAGTTTGTTTACGTTTGGCTATCATTCTAGCGTCCCATCCAAGTTCACCCCATTTACTAGCTTGTTCTGGAGTAAAATCTCTCATATCTGTAGGTAAACCGTGGTTCTTAGCTAACCACTGAAGCGATATATCTTGGTTGACAACTTTAAATCCTTGGTTTTCTAAACCTAATTGTTTTACAACATTTGATTTACCACTACCAGCGCCTCCAGCTAGAAATATAACTTTTCTTCCTGGAGCAGGTTCACCAGATGGATTTGGTAAAGTATATCTTACGCCAGATTTAGTTCTAGCTAAAGTATCATCAAAATCCCAAGCGCTCATACCCTTAGATTCCGTATTTTCATTTATTGCTCTAGTATTATTTATAGCCTTACTGTGTTTAATCTTAGATTCAGTACTTTTAGTATCTGTAATATTAATTAACTTAAGCTGACTATTAAATTCCTTAGTTGCTTGATCTTGTTTTATTTGCCCAGTTAATACCTTTACAATAGTTTCGTTTTGTAGTTTTATTATTTCTGGAGTAATTTTTTGATTTGTATTTACACCAAAGTATTCAGTTATAGATTTCTTTATACCTATAGGATCTAAGTGGTATATATTTAAATCTATTATATTAGATCCGTTTTCAGGGCCTGACATAGCGAGTCTAATAACAGAAGCTAAACCTGGGTCTAATTTTAATTCTCCACTTTTTAATAGTGGAACTGTAAACTGGTAATATTCTTGAGGCATGGCTGATTTAAGACTTCCACCAGGATCATGTATGCTTAATAAAGCACCCTGCATGTAAGATTGTCCTATAGTCTTCCACATAATATCTACTTCACCATGATAAGCGGCCCATAAAAGTCCTTTACCAACTTGATTTTGAGGGTCAGTGTGTTCTTCTACAACTTTTTGATCAAACACATATTTACCATCTATTTTAGGTACGAAACTAAATGGAGCCAACACTCTAGTAATTGAACTCATATCTTGTGCTGTATCCTTTAGTATCTCTTCAAATATCCAAACGTTTTGTTTGTTGTTACCAGTGTTTAAATAAGTTTCTACTGCTTTAAAAACATCTTTTAGCAACGGTAATCTCTCACCCTGATCCTTTTGAAAATCCGCATCGTCAATTTTATTAATAACATTTGGATTAAGAAGCTTTTCTTCAGTATATTTTTTCCTTGTTTTTACTTTTTTATCAACATCTGTTTCTATAACAGCGTTATCGAAGTTTCCAACGTTACCATACCAACCTCTATAACTACCTAAAGTAGTTCTAAATACATCTCTAAATTCAGGAAACATTTCAACAAAATCGTTTAGGGCTCTGTCAAAAACTTCACCGTAAGTTCCTTTTCCATTTGGAAACGGAGCATTTAAATCTCTTTTTCCATTTACTAGTGGTGCTAATGGTATACCAAAATCTAACGCTAGAGTTCCTAGTTTAAAATTATAAGCCTTTTTGATTATTTCTGTGCCAAAGTTTTTATCGCCTACAACGTCTTCAATTGTTAAGCCTGGTTTTCTAGCGTATTTTATACTATCAAAACTTCTTATTTGATTTTTTTGTTTATCTATTTTTTTTGAAACTTTTTCTAAAGTTACTCTAGTAGCCCCACTAATATCTGTGTTTAAGTAGTTATCTATAACATCTTTAGCCTTTGCTTCAGCTATTAATTTTGCTAGCGCGGTTTGTTTACCTCTTAATGTTGTGAACTTTCCTGTCGTAAAATGTTTAATCCATTTGGCTTTGTTAATCTCTTTAGCAAATATATCTTTTTCAAAATAACTATCTTTTTTAAGTTCAGGATTATCTTTTTTGAGATTGACCTTTTTTTCTTTACCTACTTTTTTTAAGTCAAACAATTTATTATAGTTCTTTTTTATAACATCATCTGACAAACTTTCAATTATATCTTTATATCTAGTGGTTATAAAAACTTCGTAATCTTGCTGTATTATAGGTCCGTCTTTTTGATTACCTTGAATTTTACCACCCATTCCTTCAATAATAACTTCTTTGAATTCTTTTTCTATAATATTAGTTAACTGTTGTTCTAAATCAGGTGGATTTTTGTCGATTACATCTGAAATAGTTTTCATTACCTTATCGTCAATAAACTCGTTGTTTATAAGATCTATGTCAGATAGGCTTGTCAGTGTTCTTTGTTTAGGCCCACGTTTCTCATCAGTCTTATCTTGCGTGGTACTAGGATTAACCATACCTTCGAAAACTGTTTTACCAGTTTCGGTAACTTCGTCTCCACGCACTTCGTACTTCTTCTTCTCTCCTCTCTTAAATAAATCTAACTTAGCGGCCAATCCAGAGTAAACAACATGACCGGCTTTACCACTACCACCATACATCCATTTTGATAGTAAAGGGGTTTTAGCAGGATCATACCCACCTTCTTCTGTCATACCAGCAAATCTATCTGCGAGTTTTTTTCTTTGTATTACCTTTTGTTCTTGTGATATATTAGCCCCAAATATTCTATCAAATTTACCTTGTATTATACCGTTCCATATATTATTAAACGGTATAATTCCAGTATCAGGATTTTTTTTGAACAAATCTTCTTCTGTCATAGCGTTGTCAGTATAACGATCTATTTTCTGAGATATATCTCCAGTACCCTCGTCTAAGTTAACGCTAGAACGTTTTATCTTTCCACCTTTTTTAGTTTGTTCTGTTAAGGCAAGTTTGGATAAAACATTTTTCTGTATTTGTGCTCTTTCTTTTAAGGTAAGTTCACCAGTCTTCAACTTTTTACCTAGCCCGATCATGAATTGAACAGCGTCAGCCTCTCCTTCAAAGTCGAAATTAAATTTTTCTTTTGACGCTAAAGAAACTCCATCTCCAAATAAATTCCCTATTAAACCACCTAACCCTCTGTTTACTTTTTTCTCGAAATCAATTTTACCTTCTGCTACCATTTCTAAGAAATTAGGTATAACTTCATCTATTTTTATACTACCGTCACGGTTTCTTTCTATTCTAGTCTGTAATAAATTATATAAGTCTTGGTTTTTATTTTCAACAAAATTTAATAGTTGTTGTGCTACTAAAGCTTCTACGTCTGAGTTTTCTCCAAGGGCTTCTATAGTTATTTGATGTCCTTGTTCGTGTGTTCTAGTTTTAGTTCTTCCTTGTTTAGCCGCGTTTGTAACAATCTGATAAGCATATTGACGACCGTTTTTTAAAGGAATTGTAGCTCCTAAATCTGTTCCGTTTTCAGCATTTTCTACTAATTGGTTATATTGATTTTCAGTTATTTCTCCGTCTGCAAATAACTTGTCGTATGCTTTAATAGCGTCTTCTGGTGTTTGAAAACTATTGAAACCCTTCCCGAACTTAGTTCTAGCTTTTTTCTTAGTATCGTTGTTTATTTCTTGTATATTGTATTCTACTTCTGCTGCTTCGTTTATTTGTTGTTCAGTGGGATTAGCGTTACCATCGTTAATTAACTCCGTGGTAACCTTACCCATTATCTCTTCTCTTCTTACGATATCTTCTTCTACGTTGCTAGCTTCAAAAGCCTTCCACTTGTCTCCGAAAACCTCGTCGTTTTTCAACGTGTTTACAACTTGTTGGGTTTTGTCAAATTCTGTTTTTAACTTAGTTAATTGGATTTCCTTAAGATCGTTAGACATTGCTTTATTATCAATAATAGCTTCTGCTTTAACTTTTATTTCTTGTAGTTTGTTAAAGTTGTTTTGATACGTGTTGTAAAACTTATTACCTATTTTTAAAATCTTCTTCTCTTGCTTTTCAAGAATATTTTGCATGTCAGTATTTAGATCGTTGACAGTTTCTTTTAAATTTATAACGTCATTCTCTGCTTTTTTAATTGATGATTGTTGATCTATACTTAGCGTTGTTTTACCGAGTTCGTTTCTTTCTTTTAATATCTTTAATTTTAATTGTAAATTATTAATGTTTTGAAACAAATTATCTTTTTGCGCAACCTTCGTTTTGTATAAACTAATATCTGAGTTCTGCGAGAAATAATTCATCGTCATTCCCTGCGCAAAACTCATACCGCCAAATACAAATCCTATCCCCATACCAGCGTCTTCAGCGTCTTTTACACCTTCCATCCATGGTCTATCTAAAGTAAAATTTTGCATTCTCTGCGTCCAACCCTCTGAGTGCTTCTCAAGAAAAGGTGCTATAATTACATTCGATGTATTTATTATAAAGCTTTCTTTTAGCGATAGATTTAGCATACCCTTATACTTTTCGTTTGCTCTAAAGGTTGTTTTGTTTGCGTTCGCAAGTTTCCATTTTTTAGGAACCATTTTATTGTAAAGAAACTGACTACCTCCCCAACCACCCATAAACTTTGGCATAATGAGTTTTGTTGGAAGATAACCAAGGCCTATTTCCGCTAGCATATAACCACCTGCTCTTAGATTTCTGTCCATAAAGCTAAAATCCCTACCTGTTTCTCGCTCTATCATATCTAATTCCGCTTGACCAGATCCAAAACTATGTACTCCAGCTGTGTACATTCCAAACGGCGACATATACATAGCTGCTATAGGTGCAAAATCAGTCAACACGTCACCTGTATACTCCCAATCAAAATCTTCATGAAATAGATTATAACCTATGTACGAGTCCGCGCCCAACGCTCTGTCTGTTTTCTTGTATTTGCTAAGCGTACCTGCTTTATCAATTTCCATTTTCTGTATCCATTCCTGTACAATAGGATTAGCCTCTTCTCCAACAAACGCTCTTTGTAAGGTGTGACTACCGTACGACCACTTTGCTATTAAATCCATGAATCCGGTTCCTAATTTAGCTGTGAATTTATCCCAACTACTATAATTTAAATCTGCAAGTTGAAAAAACTCGTCAAGATTATCAACCTCATCCATTTTGTTGGCTATATTCAACATGGTTTCTTCTTGATTGATTTTGATATTTTCTTGACTTTCGTTTAACCAAGAAAAAGCCGCGACAACGTCGTTATAAGTATTTCTATCTATTTTTAGTTTTCGTCCATCAGCTATCTCTATTTCTATCTCATCAAGAAACGTAATTTCTTTTTCTTGTGTCATATAGCCGCCGTAAGTAAACGCAGAAGAAAACCTCGGGTCTACAGTTTCGTACTTTTGTGTAGCGTATGTTGTGCTAGGAGAAAAAGTAATATTAGATCCAGGTAGTTGATTGTATACTTTATTAAAGTTAAGCAACAACGCCATGTTTGGGTGGTTTTCGATCGCTTGAAATTCCATTTGGTTTTTTTGAACCATTTCAAGAACTTCGCTTTGATTATCTAAAATTTGAGTTTTTGTGGTTTGCGAAAGCTCACCTAATAATTCCTCGCTAGTTTGTTCTCCTTTTTCTTTGAATTTAAGTTCTCTAGCGTCTTTGCTAAGTTTACTTTCTAATAATTGTTTGGCTTCTTTTAAAAGAAGTTCGTTGAATAGTTTGGGGTCCTTTTTTATTTGTTCGTCTGTCATTCCAAGAGACTCTCTTATCCAGTTCATCTTCTCGTAAGCTCTATCATAAATATCGTTATGCTTTCCACCCTTTAAAATCTCCACGCTTCCTAAGAAATCATCTGGGTTATTATAATGGTCAATGGTGGTTTTAGTATTAAAAATCTCTTCAACTTGTGATTTTATAGAAAGTTTCTCACTCGGATTTAATTCAAAATTATCTTTTACAACTTTGTTAACCGCGTTTATATCTTTGTCTTTTTCGTCTTGAACCAACCCTTGGTTTTTCTCGCTTATAGATTCTAATTTAGGTTTTAGAAAGTTAAATAATCCAAAGAATTCATCTCTACAACGGTCCATCACGGCCGCTTCCACAACACGTGTCATAGGATTGTTAGGGTCAAAACCAAACTCAGATTCAGTGAATGGTAATACTAATTTATATGATTGTTCATCACCGTTTTCGTCTTTATAATATATAAAAACTTGATCTTTCCCATCTGACGGTGTGTGTAACCAAAAATCTCTTAAACTACCATGGTAACCAGGACCTTTATTTCCAGATATACCAGAGTTTGGTAATATTGAAAGTAAATTTCCAGCAACCGTTTCCTCTTCTTGATTAAAGAAGGACCTCATAGAGTCATAAGCATCGTAATAATTAGTTCCGTTACCTATAATACCAGTGTAAATACCATCAGCATACCCATTGTTCGCTGAAGTTATAGTAGACCAATTATCCTCCCAATTCAACTCACTTTCTATCATTATTCCTGGGTAAGAAACAGTACCATACTCAGATGTTTTATATTTTTTACCAACGTTTTCTATCTTCCCTGATGTCGCACCGTTTAATAAACTAAATACCCATTCGTTATTGCTGTTGAGGTTGGCTGATTGAATAATATCAGAATTACTATATTGCTGGGATGCAAATCTATCTTGTTCTATTGCGTTACCTCTTTCGTCATAATATATCTCATAATTTTTTTCCCCTTGTTCTACCTTACTGCTAACTTTAAATAACGGATTTTCACCATGTATTTCAAACAGTTGGTCATTTTTCGATTCTTCAGTTGTTGGTATGTCTACTTTTGCAGAATAATTTTTTATATCGATTATGTTGTCTGCTACTGCTAAATCTGGATCACTATACAAAAAATTTTGGTAATCAATCTCACTCTCAATTCGTCGTCCTTTCTTAGTACCTCTAGTATAATAAGTGTTATATAGTCTTATATACGGGTTTTTCTCCCACTCTTCGTCGTAACGATAAAGTGTACTTTCTTTTTTAGTGCCCTTGTTAAAATCAAACCACCCAAAATCTCCACTTCCTTTAAACGGAGTGTCATTGAATCCATTGGCAAACATAAAAATCGCCGTGTTTATTTCTTTTTCAGTAGGGAATTGATTTTTGTCAAAAATCTTTGGGCTGGGAAACGCTTGCATACGATTCTCGCTGTTATTTAACCAAAACTCTAGAGTCGCGCCGTCAAATTTCCTTGTTATTTTGATTTTATCTTCTCCAGATACTCCAACATCTTTTATTTCAAAATAGTCATCAAAATGATAACTACCTTCCGCTGATAGAACGGACTTCGCGAATCTACCGTCATTAATTGTCTGTTTAAAGTTTTTTATAAAACCCTCGCCAGATATATCATCGGAATTTAAATTCCACCAGTCTTGCGCGAATGCCGCTTGGAAATTTGGATCACTCCACGATGTTTCGTCTGAGTCCATTAGTTTATAGAAATCATCTGGTTTTATATATATAGGGTCACCTGTTAACGGGTTTATTCCATAAGGTACGGTAACATCACGAATATTTTCTCCTCCAAAAGCAAGGGCTTCTCCCTCTTCTTTTCCTACAGTCTTATCTTTTAAAATATCGCTTTCTCCTGGACGAGTAGTTTTTGACTCTACCTCTGTCTCCTTTCCTTTGTATACGTGTAGTTTACCTTCTGTGGTTTGAAAAGAAGTCCCAAGTTGTTTATAAGCTTTTTGAATAGTAGCATTGTTTAATTTTCCCTTCGCTCCTTCTTCATTGGTTTTATCGAGTCCTATAGATTTAGCGTACTCTTCACCGCCCTTAATAGAATATACAAAATTTCTAAATCTATCTTCTTCTTCCACGGTTTGGAAACCAGCCTTACCCTCATGCGCTTTAGCGTGTTTTTCTTCGCTTAAGTCGTCGTGGTCAGTGCCAGTATTCCTATCTCTTAAAGGTGATTTAGTTATTCCCATATTTTAGTTTATTCTATTATATTCTAATTTAGCATTTATATATTCCATCAAATCTTCTTTGACGTTCGGGTCGTATTTCATTATATCTTGTGCTAACATATTTAACAACAGATCTTCTTCTTCGCCACTCATTTCTTGAAAGTTTTCTCTAAAAGTTTTGTTATACATTTCTTGCAACTCTTCTGGAATTAATTGTGGTTTGTTTAAATACCATTTAACAAAAGTTTGTTTTTCACCATCCACCATGAAAGAACCATCAAACATAAAGGATTTCATAACATTTTCACCACTAACTCTCTCATCTCGAGCGTTTTTAGCGCCGTACGTAAAAATTTCTTCAATTTGCGTTAAGTATTCATCTTTAACATCGTTGAATCTTTTGTCAGACGGAGATGATTCATCTCTATATTCCCTAACGCCAGTAGAACTAGGAAACTCTCTTAAAAGTTTTGTTACAGAAACTTCATCTCCCTTTTGTGGAACGTTTAATAGATTCTCAAACTCATCCATGTCTATCGGCGTGCCTTCTGGGCCGACTACAAGAGGGCTGAAATTTTTACCAGGTCTCGGATCCGGTGCCATATTCATGTTAAATTCCGCTTGCTTAGTACCGATCTGTACGTCATCCTCATTATAAACGGGTTGTGTAACATAAAAAGATTGATCAAAATCACCGTTGGCATACGAATACAGGTAATTCGCGGTAATCGCATCTACGGAATTTGACAAACCCGGACCTTTTGGATCTACTAATGTCCCTAATTTCGATTGGTTTTCTTCTAGTTTTAAAGTTCCTTCTTTTAATTTTTTTACAGTGGACGCTTTTGTTTCTGGGGGGATTGTTTCATCATCTACGTAATCTTTTATAATATTATACCAAGGAGTAATATCTGTTTCAGCCCCGTCCATTAACTTGTTTACTTCAGATTGTTTTTCACTTAAAAGTTTCTTTTTTTCTATCAACGCGTTTGCTACAGAAGCTATTCCTTGAATATATCCAGAATAATCTATTTTTGTAGGAGCATACCTTTGCCCCGCTGCTTTTATTATTGTTTGATTTGCCGCCATATTATTATTTTATAAATTACCTAAAAACCCGGCGTTCTTATCGTAACTCCAATCAGCACCAACACCTGCCGCTACGATATCACCCACTCCCCCGGCTATTTGTCCTCTAACACCTCTTATGTTTTCAATACTTGCTTGCGTTCCACTTATTCTTTGACCAGCCACTCCCATTAATGTACTCATTTTATCTAACTCAAACTGTCTAGCGCCCTCCATATTGGCTAGTTGTACTTGTCTGTCTTGAGTGTTTAATCTAGACTGCTCTTGCATTTGCAGTTTTCTATTTTGCTGTAGTTGTTGCCCTATAGTAAGTTGTGTTTGCTTAGCCTGGTCTTTAGCTTGCATGCTTAGTGATTGTGCTAGCCCAGCTACACCAGACGCTCCAGCTACCCCTCTTAATCCCTGCATTATATCTGCTTGTTGTTGTTGAAATTGTTCTCTAGCATAATCAGCGGCTTCTGTGTCAACTTCTAGATCTTCAAATACATTTTCTTGCTTTAAAGCGTCTGCATCTAATGGTTGAAATTCAGATTTTTCATAATCTGCTAAACGTTGATCAAAATCTTCATTATATTTAGCTAATCTCTCTTCTTCTTTTCTTTGTTCTCCACGAAGTCTTTTGTTTTGTTTTTCCGCTTGCCATAATCCAATTCCCATTGCAGCCGCTTGCATCCAAAACTTAAGGGGACTTTTTTTATTTTCTGCCATATTATTCTATTTTATCTATTTATAGTTACACTTTTTGCTATTTATTTACTGCTAATCGTTGTCTCGGAACCTACAACAAATATTTCTTTTTTTTCTGTAGAGTCGTTTGAAAACTCTACTTCCGCGTAATATCCTTTTAAACTAGATACGTTAGTATGTCCATTATGCTCAGGTTTTAGAAATGAAAAAAACACTTCGTAACTTGCGGGCAGCGTACCTGTTGGAAGAACGTAATTGGTCACCTCTACATATTTCTCACCAATATCGGTAATTGGTCCAACGAGGGTTGGAGGAAGTCCAGTCCAACCAGATCCTATTATGGATTGATATAGATCGTCTCCAATTTGAACTGAATCATTTATTTTTTCATTAAAGTATATTGTGCTTGGCATATTATTTTTTTTATGATGCTGTTCCTAATGTTATAAAATTGTCTAAATCTAAATATATCGTTCTGTTACTAAGCCCGTGTGATTTTATTTCTATTTGATTATTTATATCAAACGCTGTATTTGTTCCAGGAAAAGTAACAACAGTTCCAACTGATAAAGCCGTAGTTTGATTTAATTGCACTGTTATAGTACCGTCAGTACCTGTTCCATCCGCATCTGCGGACACGGATTGTATTGTATTAGCGCCTGTGTTCACAATGTTAAGACCCTTAGGAGTAATATGTCCTCCACCGGTTAAACCGTGTGTGTTATCTAACGCTATAACTGTATTAGTACCTGTTGCTCTAATTTTTTTGGTAAGTTCTGGGTTAAAACTAGGAACGGTTACAACTTTAGGATTCCAATTACTAAAGCTTATATTAGCTCCTATAGCTTTTTTTATAACCTTAGATCCCCTAGCTTGAAATGTCAGTGTTATATCTTCTACAAAAGCTTGTAACGAAGAAAGTCTTAATGTATTTGTATTTGTATCTACAGCAGTTACAGTTGGCGTTCCAATTAAATACGCGTTTGATCCACTAACAGCAGATACAACCATACCTGCTACTATATCAGTTAAATCATCTAATATTACAATAAAATCTGGTTTGATGAATTGGATATCTACTCCATCTCCAATTGACGCAGCTGCTGATAGTGTTAAATCGTTTGCGTCACCACCAACGTTCACAGCAGCTACCGTTGTTCCAGCTGTAACGCCATCACAAAAAACAAAATCACCTATGCTAATTGGTCCTCCGCCAACGTCTGTATGTGTTCCGTCAATAGTAACAGCTGTAGTACTACTGGTTTCACCGTTTACTGTAGAAGCTCTTCCTTCAATAGTACCATCTAAACTATTGTTTACCGTATCTGTAGTTGTAAAGTACCAATCTGTATCTATAGGTTGCCTCGCTAATCTAAATCCAAATCCATTAGCGTCTGTTTCGGAGTTAGTAAGCGTCCAATCTACCGTTTTCAATGCGGTAGATATAGGTGTAGCTGTAGACGTTACGGTTGGAGGTGTTCCATAGGCAGCGCTAGTACCACTTGATGTTGTAAAAGTTAACGTTACGTTAGTTTGCTGAGTAATAGTCGCGCTGTATGAATTTTGACTATCTCCAATACTTAACATGGTATCTTTATCAGGTGGAGTAAGTAAAAGTATAGTGTAAGTGTTTCCGCTTGCGTTAGCTGGGAAATCAATAACACCTCTGTAACTTCCGTCGTCCATTTTTATGTTTAAATTACTTTCCGAAGTAAATGTGTTTGAAAATTCTCTTGAGTGAAAATTGTAATAATCTACGGGATCGTTTGCGTTAGCGGGGGTGTCAAATACTTGTAATGTAAATTCAGCGTCTTTCTCACCATCAATAACATACTGTCTGGACGCAGCGGTAACTGTTAAATTAGTTGTATCAATACTAAATCCGGTTATTTTCTTCATTATTAATTGTATATTTTATTTAGTTGGTGGGTTATTTTAATCTTGACACCCAGAGGTAATGCAATCTGCAAGAGAACTGTAAACGGTTCCACCAGGCATCGTTGGTACCGACGAGTAGAGTGGCACACATTGATTTTGTAAGCATTCATAATTAAACCCCATAGGTGTAGAAACTGTAACTATATCGTAATTAGTTCCTATACCTTGAAAGTTAAACGCGCTTGTATCTAAAGCAGTGCCGCCTTTTATATAATTAAACCACTTGCCTTCTTTTTCAATAAAACCAGTAACAGTACCACTTTGTTGATCTGTAATAACACTGCTACAAATCCAATTTTCATCACCATCGTAATTTAAAGTATTAAAGTTTTTAATAGCGGTTGGAGATTCGTTGAATATAAACTTTACAGTGGAAGATACTGCAGCTTGCCCGTAAAACGTATTCCTAGTTTCGTTATCGTGTTTGTAGCATTTACCAGCTTTAAACGTGTAATAATCTCCAGACATGCTAACTCCTGATTCTTGTATAAACGATTTAAAACTTACCCAACCCTTAACATCTTCGCTGTAAGTTACAGTGTAAGAATCTGACATAGTTCCCGACCCACCGTCTAAAGTTAAGTTATAATCATTTTTATAATTATCAAAACTACCTATAATATTGAACTGCGCTAGTTTTAATTCATCTTTAAACCAATCACGCATTCCAGCGTCTGAAATAGGAGTTATTCCATCCATAGATAATCTAAGAACAGCCCCTCTTTGCTTGTCTGTAAAATAAGCTCTATAAGAATCTTTAGAGAATGATTCTGGATTTTTAGATATACCATAATCTCCGACAAAAGCGTTGGCATCACCTAACACGGCGTTGGAAGCTACAACTTGTGGGTTTCCATCTGCGTTATATAAAGCATTTTTATTAGATATAATAGATACTATTCTGTCTTCACAAAAAGCAATCAAACTAGAAGATTGTCTTATAACTCTATCGTATAACTTCTGAATACTACCGTATGTCGGGTTTAAATCTTTTGTTATTTTCTCAGCCATTATAAACTGATTTAAATTATTTATACCATTAGTAGAATTATAAATTCCAGAATATATTAATCCGCTTTTTCTATGCTCTTCTGTGTAAGGTTTATCTAAAGTTGCGTTCGCTCTAACTCCATTCGTTAAAGTCATCGCGTTAAAATCATCTCTAATTCTATCAGACTCAATTCCATTACCAAATGAAAAGCAATTATACCAACTTAACCCATGACCGTTCGGAGAGTGTGAATCAATTTTTACTCTAAACTCGTAATAACTAGTACCGCAGGCGCCACTCCCACATTCAGGTAATTGATTCATAATTATCTTCCCGGTAGTGTAACTACCATCTTCTCTAAAAAATCTAATTCTAAGCCCATCGTATGACAAATTATTATTTCCACTAGCGTCAAAACCTGGAAAACCATTAAAGTTATTATCTAATACCACCGTGTTAAAACTGCCCCAATATTGTAAATAGTTTTCTTCAGTTCCATCAATTGCAGTTGTGGGGTAATTTGTATTAGGATTAGGTATAGCGGCAAACTCTACAGGGTTTCCAATTATCTCAACTTTACATCCTAACGGGGCAAATAACTCTCTGTTTTCCTCTGTAAGCGTTATAGGGTGTGCTTGGCTAGCTTCATAGTAAATATCTAAATCAACATTGTCCTTAGGTTCTGTTTCCCATATAGCTGGATATTCTGCTACTGATCCCGCAGTAAGAAAAGAAGTAGAAGAATCAAAAGAGTCTATTACGATTTCTATTCCGTTTTGAGACGTAGCTGTTATGTTAGTTAGAGGATCATAAGTAGTACCACCTGCCGTTGGATCTTCACCAGGATTTAACATTATCATATAAGAAACTCTTCTGTTACTCGCGCTACCAAAATCCTCTAGTCTATCTCTTAAAACGGCAGCGCCGGCGGCATTATTTTTTCCATCATTGTCGGTACCATCAGCCCAAGCTGTAGCTGCTTCTTCAACGCTATTACCCATACCTATTAAAGTACCTCCTGCCATTTTCCACATTTTTCTCCAAGGCGTATGGTTATAAAGTTTTTTAGGAGAATTCACGTTTGAACCTGCTACCGTATATATAGTGTTATCTCCTGTAAATCTAAATCTAGTTCCCCCTACAAATTGTTCTATAAATTCTTTATCTGCTTGAGGTAAATCCCATTGGGTATCATGCTCAGTTTGGTAATTGCTATCAAATCCAAATGGAGATGGACTAAATGACGAGTCACCTCCAAGAAGTTCCGCAAAAACATATTTGGGGTTACTTGAGGGATATGTTCCAGTCCCGGACGTAAAAACACCACCACCGTGTATACCCTGTGTATTATTGTGTAATAATTCATCAGAATCATAGTTCCCCCCAGGAGTTGTTGGAGCATAGGGTTGTTTAGAAGTAAGATCTGCATCATCGCACTTTAAAGTCCCATCATGCAAATCCTCTCCTGGTGCTAAATACGATATATGTAAATAAGTTCTACCGCTAGAGTGATACACACTTGTATTTAAAGTTGAAGAAGTTTCCCAGTTCCATACGGTTTGTCCATCACCCCATGCAATGTCTTTCCATCTTCGTATTCCGTTTGTTGCGGTGTGAGTACTGTTTGTTTGTACAATACCTTCTAACCCGTTTATTAATTGATCTCCTTGGGCAGCTGTTATTTGCGGTTTTATTTCGTTATTTTTTGGAAACCAATACTGGGAAGAAGTTGCCCAACCAAAACTCTCGTATATTCCACTAGAACCGTAAGTGGGGAATGTTGGCCAATTAGAATTGCTACCCGCACTTACTCCAAAAGTATCCCCTATAGTATTAGCGTTACCACCATTCCACCCGTAAGTGGCGTGTTTAGCATATTGTCCTGTTTGCGCGGCTACCATGTACATCCTATCTATGAAAAAATTATTAGTACCACTCATGTTAGATACTAACGTCTCCCATTGAGCCCGTGTTTTCGTAAGATCATTCGCAACATTTGTTGCGTTAGTTCCCCCTCCAGCGTTATTTATAAGTCCAACGTCTATATTGTAAGAAGCTGGTGTTCTCTTATTAGCGAGATAGAATACATCTGCAGATCCATCAGTTTGTACAGTTGTGTTGCTGTTTTGGTTCAAAAACGCCCCAGTTACATCTTGTAGTACATCCCTAGTCAAACTGTTGCTAAGAATTTTAACAAAAAATCTACCAGAAAAAGATTCTAAATTTCTTGTCATTTTGGTTTCAAATCTAACAATTAAATT
>Ga0209337_1001328_pt1 | contig 18897 bp, 31 predicted proteins | sample LinPmetageLP53_FD_184044 | JGI IMG/M metagenome (GOLD analysis project Ga0209337, IMG submission 184044) | Marine viral communities from the Pacific Ocean - LP-53 (SPAdes) (version 2) | ecosystem: Environmental > Aquatic > Marine > Oceanic | place: Pacific Ocean | collected 2010-02-08 | reverse complement strand
TAATCCATCCTTTGTGTCTGTCTTTTTAGTAAATTCACTTAATGGTTGATGTTCTTTACACTTAGTACACACCTTACCTTTAGAATGTTCTTGTGCTTCTTTTATAAATTCTGTATAATCCATTGTTTGTTTGTCTGTCACTTGTGATACCATAATATATCAATTCCTATAGGTGTAAAATTTGACCTCGATATGCGAACGTGTTAGAGCTGGTCTGTCATAATGACATACTTCCCAGTTAACGACTTAATGCGGGGGGTACTAGGCTTCTCCGATAATTATCCCTCGTGCTGTAAACGCCTCTATGTCCTCCCAAATACCTGTGAGCACCATTACCAGGGTTTCATCATCCGTATCCAGCAGCGTGCCATTGAGTATGTCCATAGCTATAGCCGTCATCAGTATAGTATCTATTAGCTCTATCTTGTCCATGTGTTTCATAGCAGAAATCTTTTTAGCTAACCGATGTTGGCGGCTATCATCAGTATATAGAATACGCTGAATAACCACATCAATGTTAAGGTTTCTTTTATAGTGTCATATCTTAGTACCATTACTGCTCCTTGTTTAATATAAATATTACCCACCCACCGATTTCAGTACTCTGAGTTTAGTGAAAAGTCTGAAATGTCCTCGTTTGTTTTAAAGTGTTAACTACAAAACCACTTAGTAAAAGAGTGAATCCAGAATGACTTGATGGTCTCTAGCAGTGGCTCTTAACCCTATTCACTCTTTTAAAGAATCGTGTGACTTAACGCCCTTAGTCACTTTTCAACGTTATCCCTAGTTCGGGGCGGGCTGTTTAAACTGGGTCAATCATTAATTTTTATCTCTTTATTCATACCTTAATATACAACAAATTATTGATAAAGTCAAGTAAAATCGGCAACTATTTTAAATTATGTGTCACGGGTTTAAGCCCATCCTCTACCTCAGATATAGGATAGGACATATTAACGTGATCTCTCCACCTGTCCGTGATGTCTGGTCTCGGGTCATACATGCTCTCAAGAGCATCATACTTCTCTTGTTGAGTATAGTTCACACTATCTGGATGACACCATATATCAGAGTCTACCGCATTCCAATTAACACCACCCTTAAACGGGCCCTCATGAAACCAGTTCCCTGGGTTCTCTATGGCTTCCTTTGTTATCTGTTTCAAGTTCATTGTTTTTTCCTTTTATTCACACCTAAATATACACATAATATCTGAGAAAGTCAAGTGTTTTCTGCAATTATTTTTGAGCATCTAGGATTCGAACCCAGCCTTTATATCACCACTACTCTAAAATTCTTTCGAATGGGAGTGAATGGTCTTATTGACATTGCCACTCATCTCTGTCTCTCCCAAATCAACACCTAAATATACACAGAATAATCGGTAAAGTCAAGTAAAATCGGCACTTTAATTGCCGATTCTTTGTTGCATGGCCGGCCAATACAACTAAATGCCGAAAACACTTGACGCGTATTGTGTTTTGTGTGTATATTAGGATGAACATGCTATATTATATTATGTAACGCATATGGCTTCAATATACTAAATATACAACAAATAAACAACAAAGTCAAGCTTTTTCTTTAAGTATTATGTTATATAATTGCATCGTATCCCAGCGTGTGTGTTCCTATGAGTACGCTATGACAAAATGACTGATAATGTGTCAGGAATACCGACTTTATCTGTCAAATTGACTGCTTGACAGAATAATTACCAAGATAGATATGTATAGTACTTTCTATAAAGTTATCCACATAATAGTCTGGATAACTTGTTAATAAAGTGTGGTAAAAGGTGGGTTAAAGTGGGGAATAATGTTTAGTTGGGGAGTATTATGTCAATCGTAGTATATTACAATACTCCCAACTAAAAGAGGTTATAAGTTAAATTTTAGTGATTTATGTGTCATATCATAATCCACCAAGCCGCCCCTATCTCAACGAAAAGGTCAGCACCAGTATTGTATGCCCATCGTGATTTTGTTCCATAGGTTTCTTCAGTACCCTCTACTATGTACTCGAATATCTCCCATGCAACTCCAATGATAACAACCCACATCACGCACCAAAAGTCGGTCTGTCCCAACCATTCAGCACACTTTGCAATAAAGATTCCAGCGGCAATATGATATGATGTCCAATGATCCAATTGACCTGTTGTTAGCTGCCAATTCACAAATTTACTTAGCGGTGAATTCACGACTAAAATCCCGTTAGGGCTCCGATAGATGACATCCAACCAGCTAATAGAAATCCGGCTACGAATCCGATTCCTGCTCCCCATATCTTTTCTAGGTGTTTATTTAAAAAGTCCATTTTGTTTCTCCTCTCTGCTTAGGCAGATTGTTTGTTGTTTTGTTTAAAATAAATATTAATCTGTTTAGAATATAATCCTTATATAAATAGATTGACCTTGCTTGTGGCAGGAATTGCTTCTTGTTTTGGGTGCTCTTCATACCATTCTATATCTACGAATGATTGAAAAGGCCCATATCGATTTAGATTTAGTACAACCACTCCCCATTGCAGTAGCACCATTCCAAGTATCATTAAAGCTTTTAATAATTTCATTTAATTCCTTTTTGTCTTTGACACGTAGTAGTTCCACCGAAACCCTTGCGAACCAAACATCTTCCTATCCTCTGACCATATGCTTTTCACATCTTCCCAATGATGATGCACCTTGCAGTAAAATGTTGTGGTTTGGTTGTGCCGTGGAAAAACAATAATCTCGCGATTACCTTTATATTGATGCTCTATTTCATTGTAATCCCATAATGCAAAGTCCTGCGATATTGCTTGGCCATCCTGCAGTCCGTAGTAGCAGCTCACCACTACCAACCATGTAACCGCCGTCCACCATTTTGGCAAGAACCATTTTAATCCTATCCACTCAACGCTTTTCATACCACTCCCATACTTCCAATGCAATTAAGCCGCAGGCAATGGCATATATACCGCTCCACTCGAAATGATTCAAATGGGACAATAGCAGTATAATGCTCATTTGGTAGGGCCATGGGTGTTTAAATTTAAGTACCACCCTCCGTCCTTGCGAATATGCGAAACGATTGCCTTTGCTATTTGGGCGTTGGTTGCAGCTGGATTTGCAATATTGTACTTGTCTAATACTTTTTTAATTAATTTTTCCATTTACTTTTACCTCGTAAGGGCCTCCTTTTTCATCTATACGACACGTGTCCTCGCTCCATACCAATATTGTACGATGTTTCTTTTTGAATAGTTTATTGTATAATTTGATTAGCAATCTAATCTTAAATCTTAGTAAGAATTTAATCATATTATTACCTCAAATTGTGTTTCGGTAATTTCTCGAAGTTTCCATTGTTTTACACTTGGATTGTGGTAGAAATTTGAATTACCTTCGGAATCCGTTAGGATTACGGAGGATTTGGGTATCAATAGAGTCATTGTTGGATGTTCCTCGACACTACCGATTAAACTAGTTAATAACAACATAACTATAATAACTTTTCTCATTTTTTTACTTCCCTATTGCGTACAAAATTTTCTTAACCTCTCTCTCTAACCCCTCGATTCTCTCTTCCATCTCGTCACATTTTTTTTTATAATTCTGTGGTTCGTGAGAATTTTTTTCTAACTCTCTTATTTGGGTTTTTAATTTTCTTTCTAATTTTTTTATTAAGTGTAACTGATTCTGTTCCATATTTTAACTCGTCATGGTGTCCCATATATTTTTAATCATTAGACTAATAAAACCTACACCGATAGGATATCTCCATTTTCTACTATCCTCTCTATGTTGGGTATTTAACTTGGTTTCTGCCCATAACCCTTGATGTGGATTGAATAGGTTCTCCTTAATAAAACTGAGATTTTCATCTGTCTTTGCGTGTGCTTTTTCCATATCCTTTTTCAACTCTATGATGTCTTGTCTCATATCATCTAATTTAAGGTGAGCAACTTCTAGTTGATTTCTATCTGTTTGGTTCATAATTATAAATATTATTCTTCATCTTTTTCCACCCAAACTTCCTCTAATTTCTTACGTAATGTGTTAGTATTTTTTGGTGTATTCAACATTCGACCTGTTGGTTTCATTATAAAGAAACAATTGTAACATAATAGGTGTAAATTATCCAATGTATGATTTGTAGACTCACCATCTAGGAAATTGATAATATACGGCCCTCTCATATCATTTTCTCTGTAGTCATCGTAACCACAATTAGAACACTCTTGTTTTAGAAAACCATCTCTTACTATCCTCTCTTGTAACTTCCAATGTGGATAGTTAGGATGTTTACCATCAAATAAATCTTGTATCTTTACACCCCAACCTGTGTTACCTTTGGTGGTGATACCAACTCCTGTTTGATTCTTGTTTTGTTCAAATAGGTCATACATCTTTGCGTACTTTTTAAATGTATTATAAGCTACACCAAGATGTATTGCGGCGGCTCTGATAGATAATGTACTACGTATAGCCCATTCTATCCTACTCTTTGGTATTATTCTACCTCGAAATGGATTCTTTTTCTTTGGTCTATTCTCGTGGTCATGTAAATCACCTAAATCTGACATTATCGTTTCCTATGTTTACGTGGTTTTGGTTTTGATTGTGTATCCAATCTAAGTATCTCATCTTTTAACGAATCTCTTACGAATTTCAGGTGTAGGTTCTCTTGTTCCAACTCACCATGTCTACCACTAGCAAGTATACTAATTAAAATCACACCCATTATAAATCCAATGAATATTCCTATCCACACCCAACCTACTATTTCTAACATCACTCTTCCTCTTTCCTTGTTATATTATACGCTACCTCACCCAATTTTTCTTTTTCATCATCCAACAATGGACTATTGTGGTGTATTGCTATTAGACTACCACTATCTAAATTAGAACCATTCTCCTCGTAATCTAATTTAACACTAATCGCTTCTTCAGCCATAGCTACAGTTAGTCTATTTAATTCTTCTTGTTGTTCTTTGGTTAAATCATCCATTTAAGATTTTTCCCCATCTAAATAACCATCTTCTTCTTCCCACCATTTAATTCGGTTACCAGCTTGTCTATTTTGTAATGATACTCTAAAATTATTATTATACTCTTCTTCCGACATTACTTTCCACAAGTTATTAAATTCTTTTTCATCTATTCGTTTTAAATTTATAAAATATCTTCGTGTTTCTTCTTCGGTATATTTTTTATTTAAATCAACGGTGTGAACAATATTATCTAATTTATCAACTAATACCCACTTCATGTTTATCCCCTTTTAATCTAATACAATTTTGAAATCTTTCTCGGAATTATACCAAATTGCAGTTAATGTTAACGTATCACCAATCATACTCTTAACAGGAGCAATCATATTATTTATTTCACCACCACTATTACTATAACTGATACTATTTGATGTTGGTACTTCCATACCGTTAAATCCTATCATATACGAGGTATCTACTGAAACATATACTCCACCATCATTTAAGTGTTTATTGACGATATAACCTAATGTATCCCCAAGATACCAATATAAATCAGACTCCCATTCTACCCAAAAGAACTCTACTGGAATACTATCTTCTATACTCACAACACCAGATACTCTGTGTAGAGTTTGCCAATTGTCCTCATCCATATCTAGATGGTAATATCCGTTACCATCAATAGGTAACCTTATATTAAAAGAAATTGATTCGCTATCATCCGAGGATACGATTGAATCTTCACATCCTGCGAATAAACTAAATCCTATTAGGGTTATTAGACCACAGTTTACCAGTTTTTTTATTTCTTTTATTTTGTTCACTTGTATTTAACTCCTTCCAAGACTTTTTTGGTTTCTTGGGTGTCTTTTTTGTTTTAACTACCTCTTCGTAAGCTTCATCTTCTAAAGCTTCCCAATCCTTAGTGTAGTTTATGCTCATCTTTCATCTCCTAAATATACGAATAAAAACACATAATGTCAAGCTATTATTTTCCATTTTTGAATTAAATCTAAGAACTCTTCAACTGAATATTGATTTTTTCTTTCATCTAGTATAGTTACTGTTTCCAATAAATTGGGTTGTCTTACAACTATATTGTTCAAAGCCTTAAAACCATTACCTGTATAAAATGTTCCAAATGATTCTTCACCTAGAGTGTTAGTATCCCACAACTCTTTTGTGGAATCACCCTTTAGTAATATATAGTACGTCATTATAGCAAACTCAATAATATTTTCATTTTTATAGCGTTATTTTATGTTCATCTTCATAGGTTTTCAGTATTCTCTTTACCAATGGATGTCGGATACAATCATCTCGTGTGAAAGCCATGTGTTCAACTCCCTCTAAATCTTTAAGTCTAAACCAAGCATCATAGAATCCACTCTTCTCATAATTGGTAACACCATTGGTTTTGTACTTATCACATTGACTCATATCACCTTGTATAATCATCTTACAATTCTCTGATATCCTTGTCATCAATGTCTTGATTTGCATAGGTGATACATTTTGAGCCTCATCCAATATCACATAACAATTCTCTAGGTTAACTCCACGTAAGAAATTCATGACACCTATCTCTATCTTACCATCGTGTATCATTTTACTTGCTTTGTCTTTACCCACAATCGTATCCAATATAGTGAATGTTGATTCGTTGTACTGTTGTATCTTTGCTTGTAGTTCACCTGGTAAAAACCCTAACTTATCTTCATTACCCACATCAACAGTAGGATTGATTATAATCAGTTTATGGTATGGTGTTCCTCGTCTAAGTATATCTTGTAGTGCTTTGTATATCGAAACGTATGTTTTACCAGTACCAGCTACCCCATGACATAAAATTAACTGATTGTTAAAATCCCCAATCTTATTGTGGAATAATTTTTGATTATCTGTTTTTGGTTCAAAGTTATTAACTATCTTTGGTATTGCACCAATTTGTGTTTTATAAACTCTCTGTTTTTTTTGTACCATTTATTTTGTTACCTTAATTAAACCTTGTTCATAAGTATCAAGTGATTTTATAGAAAACTGAAATATTTCTAAAGCCATCTCACCCACTTCACCACTTTCTTTAAGTATTTCCGATAAGTTCACTAATATCTGAAAATTCTGTGGTGTCAATTGGTTACAATCAAACGTTATAATCACATCATTTTTTGGTGTAGTATGGTCTGAATGTATTTTCTTCTTTAAGTCAAATTTAGTATTCTTCTGTTCCTCTGTAATATACTGATTTACACCAAACCCCTTATGTCCAACCCAATCACCATAGATGTCCGAACACCAAGGCTCTAGTTCCTTTAACATATTAGTATCACAATTCTCTACTACGAATCCAATATCATATTTAGGTGGTATAATCGGCATCATCATATTATCGTGTTTTACCATATGTCCCCACTTACGAATGAAGTTACGAGTACTCCTGAGATTCTGAGCTAACCACTCTGAACTCTCTCTGTTTTTCATAAAGACTTGACCTGCTGGATTTCTCATAGCCCCATCCTTAAATCTACTACCTCTGCAAGTCATATGATATACAAAACCTCTCCAAGTCTGAACCAATTCGTAGCCTGCCAATACGAACCGATTGAATATATCTGAATCTTCTTTTGATTGTGGAGCATATAATGGATCGTGACCACCAATAGCTAAGAAGTCATCCTTATACATAGCCCACGGTGCGAATATACCACTTGTTATATCTCTTCCATTTTTAGCCTTTGTAAATTCTCCAACAAATTTTAACAATCCTTGTTCATCAAATTCTTCTGGCTCTATACCGAAGTCTTTTAGTAGTTTTTCAGGCCCATCAGGATGTAGTGGTGGTTCTATTCGTGTTGCACTTACCACCTTACCTCGTTCCAAATGTTTTAATACCTCTTTATCCATATTTGGACAAGCATACATATCAGCATGATAAATCATTATGATATCACTTGTTGCCATATCTACTAATGTATCATATAATATAGTGTGACCTAACCTAGTAGGGCCTTCGTTTCTATGTATCTTTACATTCTTATCCTTATCTGCTATCTCATTCATCCATTCCCAAGTGCCATCATCTGAAAAATCATCACCCCAACATATCTCATGTCTGTAACCTAAGTTCTTACGAATACTATTATAAGACCATTTTAAATAACGTAGGTTATTTCGGCTGGGTTGTATGAAACTTATCACTCTATCACTCATTGTATTAAATTACTCCATTTTTTTAGTTTTTCTCGTTTTACTACCTTACGAGCATCTATATCTTCTTTTTTAAGTAAACCACGTTCTATTATCAAATCTATCATAAACAGAACATCACCCACCTCTTCTATCATTTTTTTATCGTCCTTATAATCTTCACAACGAATAGTCTTAGAACAAGCTTCTATTAACTCACCACACTCTTCCATTGTTATAACCATTAACTCGGTATCGTAGTCTAACTTTTTATTTATCATCTACTACCGCTCTTCCTTTTAATTTTTCCCAATCTTTCTCTGGTCTAACCTTTAAGTTGGTATTCCATACTCCTTTTAAAACTTCCATGTCAACCCCACGTTCACTACCAAAATTAATCATAGCCTGTATATCCTTCGGAAAACAACTTCCACCAAATCCATACTTACCATCATGACCAGGAACATCTAAATGTGAATGTCCTATCCTACCATCTCGTATAAATCCATCAACCGCATCTTCCCAAATAACACCACATTTATCTGCTAATAATTTCATCTCGTTTAAGAATGATACCTTAGTCGCAAAGAATGTATTATTCATATACTTAATCATTTCAGCAGTTTCATAGTTGGTTTCTAATATAGAAATACTTTCACCAAACCTACTTCTAAATAATCCAGCAAGACTTTCTGAATGATATTCATTCATGGATTGACTACTACTACCAATAATAAAACGTGATTGGTTAATAAAGTCAAACTTAGCACTTCGTTCAGTTAAAAACTCAGGATTAAATAGTAAATTTAATTGGTCGTATTTAGTTTGAAGTTTTCGTGTAGTTCCTGGTGTTATGGTAGACCTAATTAATATAACACTTTCTTTTTCAGACACCTTATTAATATTATTTAAAGCATCATCTAAAATATCAATATTAATTGAACCATCTTTATTAGATGGAGTTGGTACTGATAAAAATATAAAATCCGAATCATTTATTGTTTCTTCTAGTGTATGTAATGACCTATTTGGATTTACATCAAATACCTTAACCTCTGCATCACAACCTACATTCGGTGAAAATCCAAACTCTACAGCTGAACCGACAAATCCTCTCCCAACTATACCTATTTTCTGTGATAATTTCATACTGTTTCCTTTATTAAATTTAAAAACTTTTTATGTCTACCTTGTTTCATATCAACACATTCTCTGTCTATAAATGGAATGATATTTGGATTCATCATGTAATAGTAATTTTTAACATTGACATTGCCATTTTTACTTTTCCAAAAATTCTCTCTTAAATCTGAAGTGTTGTATAAATAAGTTATGGTCGGTTTCTTAAACAGATTCAATAACAATGTAGAACCACCACTCATTGCTATAAACTTTTCAGTATTAGCAAATAATTGTAACTGAACCTCGTTATAGGTTAAGTCTTTGTTTTTCTTCACTATATCATCAAATAACACAACATCATCATAATACGTAGTTAGTTTATGGTCTGTTATATTACCTACCCCTTCTACATTAGCAGATAACGTTTCTCTGTTATGTAACGTTGTCATTTCATTTTGGTCTGGTGGAAACTCTGTATTTAATGGTCTTTTGTAAATTACCATATAACCTTTTTTAGTTAAATGATTAAATATCTCGTACAAACACCTAATATCAAAATATCCTACTGGTGGTGTACCATGTTCCCAATTATATCTGTTTGCGACAACCACAACTGGTTTATTGAATACAAACCTATCATTCTTATATTGTTCGGTGTAATTTGGGATTTTCCATTGTCTGTAGTCTAATATACCACAGCCCTTTTCCTCACACATAAATTCTTCCCAAAGAGGCCATTCGTCTTTGTATATTTGTGCGTTATTTTTGTTTCCATAAATCCACGGATTGGGTAATACATCAAGACCAGCGGCTGAATTGTCTATTGTCCTATAGTCATATTTCTCTTCCACGTTATCACAGAAATAATAGAATGGTTTCATACCCTTACTTACAACTACCTTTTCTAACTGATTGTTTTCATGTAACCAATAAACGTATGGTAGTCCTAAAGCCAACTCTATACCAAATTCTGGATGTATATCTACCGTGGTCATATCATCTTCTCTAATTCTTTAATTGTGTATTGTTCCATTTCATTTGACATTGGCCCATCATCTACTATTCTTTCATGTAAGTTTTCGTTTGGTTGTAGACCAATCTCCTTGACTTTCAATTCTTTTCCTTTAGGTAGATACTTGTTAGCCATAGCCTGTAGTAGATTACCAATAGAGGTTGACTTTGGTATATCACAATAAGGTTTTGAACTGTCACTTTTAAGACCATTCAATATCAAATCAACAGATTGGTTTTTTGTCATAAAGAATCTAGTAGCTTTAGGTTCAGTTACAATAACCTCTTCACCTTTTTCTAATAAAGATTTCCATTTGTATAAAACAGAATCTATAGAGTATATAACATTACCCATTCTAACCACCCTATACTTTATATCTTTATTTGTTTCTTGAAACTCTTCAAATAACCTTTCCATTAAGAACTTAGTTGCTCCATAAGGGCCTGATATTTGTACAGCTTTATCAGAACTGACACCCAACACAAAATCCACTTGATAGTCTCTAGCTCCATTTAGATAAGGACTATACATGGTGTTACTAAGAGACTGGTTTAGTACATTCATCGAACCAATTAGATTTGTTATGATAGAATCACTAGCTCCACCAGACTGCATTGCCTGTACTAAAGCGGCTAGGTGAAATACACCTGTAACATCTATGTATGCTTTAGCTAAATTATTATTATTTGTAACGTCACCTTCTTGTATTTCTATACTTTTATATTTCTCTTGTAGTTTAAGTAACTTATCTATACTACGTGACATTACTCTAACCCTACCACCCAAGTATAATATTCTACTACATAGTGCTTGACCAACAACACCAGTTCCACCAGTTATTAAATACAGTTTGTCTTTTTTTATCATATTGATATAAATCCTGTTAATTCATCATAGTTATCAACTAATTGTATATTTGGAAATGCAACCAAATACTTGTATTTTTTAAACTGAGTTTTATCTATTATCATTTTTGAATAGTTCCAAGCAAATATGATTAATAAATCGGTATCACTATTCTTCAATGTTTCAACATCCACAATTGGTATTTCAGTATTGGCTATGTATCTACCACATCTTTCAGGTGACTCATCAACTATAAACTTAACAATATCTTGATTTAGATTTGTAAGGTTACAGAACATATTTGCTCTACCTGATGCTCCGTATCCACCAATAGTGTATTCTTTAGATAGTTCTTTGATTCTGTCGTTGAACTCTGAAATATGTTGATTAACACCGTTACCATATTTTTTTAGATAACCAACATCAGCTATAGTTTTAGATTCCAACTCTATCCTATCAGATATTTTCCGTGGTATAACCGTATTCGTGTTTCTAACTGTTACCCTAATAGAACCAGCATGTATTGGTATCTCTTCAAAATCAACTAAAGTCATGTTGTGTTTCTGAAACATATTTTTAAGAGCTGTTATTGAGTAGTAAAATATGTGTTCGTGATATACATTATCCCATTGTTTTTCATCTATTAGGTTATTTAAATAATGTACTTCAAATATAAAATCACCATCTGGTTTAAGAACATGATTCACACCCCTAATAACACTTTGTACATCTATTATGTGAGCAAAGGTATTGTTTGATATAACCAAGTCATATTTACTTTTAAACTCATCAACACCAAATGTATCATCATTGAAATAATCATTATAAACCTTTAAACCTTTATCAGTTGCTAACTTCACAACGTTAACAGCAGGATCTACACCAACTGCTATAGCTCCTAACTTCTGTAATGGTTCTAATAAAACCCCATCATTACAACCTATCTCTAATATATGTTTATCTTTTACATCATATCTTTTATTTAGAATATTAGCTACATTGTCAAAATGATTGGATAACCCAACAGATGATAAATACCTATAGTCCTCAAATAATAGTTTGGGATTTATTACTGAATCTGTCTGTACTAACTTACAATCATTACAAACCAATAAACTCAATGGATATTTACTCTCATCGTTTAATTGTTCTTTCGTAGGAAAGTAACCAGCTAAGGGAACAATACCCAAATCCAATATAGTTTCAAAATCACTATTACCACAACTAGCACACGTTTCTCTTTTCTGATAACCCTTTTTTATTATAGTATGCTCCATTATATTACTCCTGACTCTTGTAGAAACTTATACGCTTCTTCTTCACCCATCAAGGTGTCCTTTGAATTATATGACCATATATCAGAATTAACATGGTGATTATTAATTAAATAATTCTCATCATCTTCTGTTCTAAACCACTCCTCTTCTGAAATCATTTCTTCGTGTAGTTTTTCACCAGGTCTAATACCAACTGTTTTTAATTCAGTATCTTGTTTGTATCTCTTTATCAAACAATTAGCTAAGTCAACCATCTTCATTGACTTTATTTTAGGTACTGCTATCTTACCATGTGTAGATGGGTGATGATATGCCCAATCAATTAACTCCACAGCATCATCCAATGTTATTAAAAATCTAGTCATATCAGTATGTGTTATCGGTAAGAAGTCACTATGTTCTTTTAATAATTGTTTGAAATACGGAATAACAGAACCAGTAGATTCTAATACATTTCCATATCTGACTGTAACCACTTTGGTATTAGTCTCCGTTTCTGCGTAGTTAGAGTATAACTTCTCACTAATAGCTTTACACATACCATATATGTTTATTGGTTTACAAGCTTTATCTGTTGATACAAATATTAGTGTTTCTATATCTTTGAACTCACGCATTGTTTCGATAACATTCTGATGACCAAGTATATTAGTCTTTACACTTTCCATTGAATTGGTTTCACATATCGGTACGTGTTTGAGAGCCGCTGTATTAATCACAATGTCTGGTTCGTGTTTTTCAAAACAATTTCGTATAGAATCCTTATCCCTTATATCACCAAGATGGGATTCTAACTTATTATATTTTTTTAGTAAATCAACGTGTTTATGTTCATCCCTTGAAAATACTACTATTTTTTTATTATGATAATAGTATTTCTCTATAAGAGCTTTTCCTAAAGCACCAGTGCCACCTATTATTACAATTTTTTTATCTCTAATCATTTGAAATAACTCTCCTTAATAAATTTTATTATGTCACCTTTAGGTTTCCAACCCAAGATGTCTTGTGCTTTATTATCTGTGTTTAAGGTTTCCCTCATCTCACCTTGTCGAGCATCTATATATTTTCTTGGATAATCACCGAACGCATCTGCTACTTCATTTATAGAATAGTTTTCTCCATTACCCAATTCAAAAATCTGACCACTAACACCATCCATTAAATTATCTAATAAAGCTTCCCCACATCTTACTAAACCATCTACTACATCACCGACCTGGGTAAAGTCTCTTCGTTGTTCTCCATCACCTGTAATTGTCAATGGTTTGAAACTTTTATATTGTTTTTCAAAGATACCTAGAACACAGCAATAGTCACCATCTGTTAACTGATATTCTCCATAGACATTATAAAATCTACATATTACGGTGGGTAAATCAAAAACTTTATTATATAACTTACATAACTCCTCACCTTGCCACTTTGTAAATGTATAAGGATTTGCATGAACATCACCATGTACCGATGAAGAACCAGCGTAGACAACTGGTATATCTTCACTTCTTGCATACTCCAAAACATTTTCTGTACCGAATGTATTACACATAAATGTTTTATGTGGATTATCTATTGATGGTTGTATCCTAGCTCTAGCTGATATGTGGTATATTATATCTGGTTCTATCCAAGACAAATATTCTACAGAGGTCTTTGTTAGGTCTATGTTGTGATAAATACAACCCTCTTGTTCGTTTTCTCTCAAACCCGTTGAGTAGTTATCCAATGATACTACTTCATGACCATCAGATAATAACCTTTTTATTAAATTTGTACCAACAAATCCTGCTCCACCTGTAATTAATGCTTTCATTCTACCTCCAAATCCTTTTCCAATTTTCCAAAAACATATCCTCTGAATAATATTGTTCGTACCTTTTTTGAGTCGTGTCCATACACAACTTATAAAACTTCTCGTCTTTTAGTTTTTTAGCAATGTCCTTTGCTTTATCTATCTCACCCAAGTCTATTGTTGTCAATGGATGTAATATTCGTTGGGTGTTTAAATTTGAATACCCAATACAAGGTATTCCATGAAAACTAGTATTCAATTGAAACTGACCTGCAGCTGCTGTTCCTAGTTGGACACCAACATTGAATTGTGATATGATGTCTATCCACTCTCTCCACATAACCCACGGTATATGTCTCAACATCTGACTCTCTTGTGGTTTCATTCTACCAGTAGTTATAGCAGTGATATTGTCACTATCTGTTATCTCTAAAGCAACTTGGTACGAGTCAAATCCACCATAATCCTTAACCCAATTACCACCAATGATAACTCCATCACCCCACTCACTTCTACGAACAATACCATCTGTAATCATAACTGTAGGCATCAATTCGGTTCTAACATTGGTTAGTCCATTATAGTAATTTAAATCTACGTCATTATGACAGAATATTATGTCCATCTCTGTTATAAAATTAAAGTACCATATTTGTTCATCAATAGGACTATCTTGCCAATAGTTATAATAACTTTCTTGCATCACAGTAACTTTCTTACAGACTCTACGGTAACTATCTAATAAAGAAGTAGGAAAGTAATTTAATAATGGTTTCCTATTCTTAGGTAATATCATAACCCCTACATCATATAAGTTATCAGGTAAACTCTTTAACCTAGGCAGTGGATGGTGGGTAGCATCTGTTAAATACATCCAAGCAGCATCAGTTCTAGTATTATCGTAGTCTTTTGGTATTTTACCCTCAAAACCACCCTCTGTAAAAAACCCTACTTTCATCCGTACACCAACTCTTGTAATTCTTCTTCTGTCATATTTGGTGCGGTCTTTGAGTTATATGGAGCTGATAGTTTATTCGTATCTGTATTATCTTCCATTCTTATATGAATGTCATCACCATATAAATAAGTTCTGTGTATCTCTCGTTCACCAACCAAATCTTCGTTAGTCTTTTCACCAGGTCTTTTTCCTACTATATCAATGGGTACTTCTTCATCAGCTATAAACATAGCTAAATCTAACATATTTACACACTTCATCTTATACGACTTTACAAACCCACCACCATTACTCTGTGTCCACTTGATAGTTCTGTTGATTAACTGAGCAGCATCCTCTTGTGTGAATATCAATCTGTTCATATCAGGATCTGTAAGTTTAAGTGGTTTTCCTTGTTTCTTTAACTTCAACCAAAATGGTAATACCGAACCATTACTATGAGCCACATTAGCAAACCTTGTAAGTGCAAATCTATTAATGTCATTATTACTATTCATAAAGACTCTTTCCATCAAATACTTTGAAGCACCATATACACTCTCTGATAAACAAGCTTTGTCTGTACTGATACCAACTGTGATTGGAACATCATTTATTATACTAGCCTCAACCACATTCAAACTACCCATCACATTTATATTACAACCAGCAATAGGATTAGTCTCCATCAAATCAATATGTTTCATAGCAGCTGCATGAACCACCACATCAGGTTTTACATCCTTAAATACCCTAAGTAATAAACCTTTATCTTCTATATTACCAACATAAGATTTTACTTGAGGATACTCTCGTTTCAGTTCAGCTATCTTCTCTTCATTTCTACTGACATTGATATACTCATTATCGTTTTGTTTAATGAGAGCTTTACCTACAGTTCCAGTTCCACCTGTTATTAATATCTTCACTTAGTCTCCAAATAACTCAATTATTTTAAATTGTTCAACAAAATTCTTACCTTTTTTGTTACATTGAAAATTACTATGAAAAGCATCCAACGAATCTCTTTTAAAATAAGACTTATGACTTTGAGACTCAAACATTTTCAACAAGTTTATTTTTTCATGATATATTGATGTGATGTCAATGAATAAATTTGGTTGCCAACTATTCAGAGAACTGAAAGTGTGATATTCAATCAGACTTATTGGTGAAAATCTAGTCAACGCTGTCCCAAATTTATTAACAAATCTGTGTTCAAACATCGAATCTTCATTAGTTGGAATAAATATACCATCATAATTATTTTTTTTAACAAACTCATTCTCAATGTAATTAATCCAACCAGGCTCGGTACAATCTTCAAAGTAATCATACTTAGAATGGTGTACTTGAACGTGGTCTGCTGCACCAGGTTTCCAAAAATTCCAAACATTGTCCACTTCTTTTCTTCTGTTTAATTCATTAGTTTCATCATAACCTTTAGCACCACCTTTTGTCAAACACAAAATGTCAAACTTGGTTTCATCATATGTGAAAATAGTACCCAGCATTCCAATTTCTACATCATCAGGATGTGGTGATAAACATAAAACTCTGTCTTTATTTAAAAATTTCATATGGATTTAAAAAACCTATCAGTATATATTTTAATACCTCTTCTTCTTAAATAATCTCTCAAATCTTCCGAGACATCATTTATATGACCTTCAATTGTTCGGTCATCTATATTATAAATAGTTTCAAAATTACTCTGATACAAAAATATTTTTCCGTTTTTATATCTGACTTTTACTTGACGAGTTATTTCTTTATGCTCACACAATACTTTCCAATCTTGAAGTATATCCTCAATCATTTTTTGAATTTCATTATCGGATAGTTTTTTGGGATAAACATTTTCCTTGATAACCTTACAAGGTGAACCAGCAGCTAAACAACCACTTGGTAGACTTCGATTGATAATTGAATTGATTCCTATAACTACATCATTACCGATAGTTACATTTGGTAGTACTATACTTCTTGCTGGTAACCAAACATTATTACCTATCTTAACAGGCCCAAAGTCTGATGGGAATCCTTGTGTAATATCCAACCAAGCACCATGAGTCCATATCATTACATCAGCACCTATACCACAATTGTCACCTATCTCTATTAGTTCTGATGAATTCAATACTGTATTTTCAAATATTCCTACACCCTTTCCAATTTTAACATTTGAGTTGGGGCCATTACAACCACCTCTACCAACTTCAACACCATCCCACATAAACAACCAACTATCAGCTTCAAAACTATTACACTCTATAGTTACGTTATCACCTATAGTACAAAACTCTCCTAACTTTATACTCTCACACTTTATGTTTACATTTTTACCCATTCTGACTGAAGGGTGTATGTCTATATTTTTAGCTATTAAGTTTTGCATCTAGTAAATCTCTACTTATTTTTATTCGTTGTTGTAATGCTATTGCAATTGACCTATACCCTAATAAATCAAAATCTTTAGGATAATAATCTATTATAGCAGAAACTATTTCATTAGAAAAATAATATTTTTTCCAATGAACTTTGTGCATCTCATATCTTGTTTTATTAATTACTGCTTGCAACTTTGAAGATGAAACAAATGGAAGAGTAGTATTTACTTGTATTTTATCTGCAACATATCTCCAATCATTTGCTAAGTTCTCATACTTTCCTATAAAATCAACAAATGGTTTTTCATTACAATGTGTTAATATATGCTGAGGCATCCAATGAACTGACTTTTTATTAATATCATAGTCTGGTAAAACTCTCATCACAAATAAACTAAATAATAAATAAATGTGGTCGAATTTAGTGTCCAAAACTCCACTACTATTAACTATTCTATCTTCTATACCACCAACCTCTATTAACTCCATATCTCTATGATAACCATTTATTGTTCCCTCAAGTATAATATGACTAAATGCAGATAATATTCTATCAAATGGATTTCTAACAAAGGCAAACTTAAAATATTTCTTCAATTTCCTATCAGTTAAATTATCCCACCACTCGTCAAATTGGGTTGGTTGTTCTTTATAAGAAACTAAATCTAAAATTTCACGTTTCATTATACCTCGATACATTGAAGTACCAGCAACCTTAGCATTCTTAAACCAAATGAATTTTCTACTAGGTGAAAATATTACTTGAAATTTACCTATATTTTCTTTAATGTGGTCTGTTATTGGATTATATATAGGTACTGATATTATTTTAATCTTTTTATCTTTTTTAAAAATATCAAATAAATTAATCATCACTAAAAACGTCATCCCAAGTATAAGTTTTGGATTGGTTAAACATATTGTATGTATTGTGATGACTCATTTTACTTGCTCTATTATACCAATCATGTCTTAACCTACCACCACTTACATCATCGGATTTCATTTCACCTTTTACATAAGAACGCTTCTTATTATGTTTTCTATTATGAACTAATAGTATATTTTTAATAACATATTGTGGTATCACACCTTGAAACATTTTCTGTAATTGTAACATAAAGGCTGTATCTTCATGTATGAAGAATGATGAATTTGGTATGTTAACACCAGACTTAACAACATCTGATGACATTACTAACCCACAACCATTAAGTTTATATTGGTGAATTGTTTTTATGTCTAAGTGTTCAACCTTATCGTTAAATTTATTCATTTCATCTATGGTCATATTGTAACGTAAACTCCACCAATTTTCTGTATCACCATCTACAAATGGTTTATCTGTAAACT
>Ga0209337_1001327_pt1 | contig 18908 bp, 11 predicted proteins | sample LinPmetageLP53_FD_184044 | JGI IMG/M metagenome (GOLD analysis project Ga0209337, IMG submission 184044) | Marine viral communities from the Pacific Ocean - LP-53 (SPAdes) (version 2) | ecosystem: Environmental > Aquatic > Marine > Oceanic | place: Pacific Ocean | collected 2010-02-08 | reverse complement strand
CCGTATCGTTTAACCAAAAGCTGCGCAGCAATTAGGCAATGCTGGAGATTGCTAAACTCAACCTCTGCTATTATTTGCCTATCTGCACCGATACCTTGCCATAGGATTAGTACAAAAACGTGTGTCATCCCATCCTGGTCAGGATCGTCAGCAGCATAACAATGGTTGCGCCTGATGTAGCTATTAACACAGCTTCCAGCCGCTTCACGCGATTGAATATGTCTTTGAATTGTATCTTGGCTTCCGTGCGCAACTCGACGATTTGCAATTGCATTTCATCAATCCGCTGGTGGGCTGATGAGACTGTACGCTTGTCCATCAGCTTGGTTCCGTGGGCCAAGTCACATTTGCAGGAAACCCAGCTTGTGCGGGTACATCACGCAAGGCTTGTCTATACACCCGCCACTCGTCTGTAATCTTGTCGGCTAGTGCGTGTACATCAGATGCTGCTAATAATGAGTCACGCTCTAATCGTTTCGCCATAGGCAAAATGTCAATTTCGGCTTGCAAAATCTCAGCTTTCTCATCGTCGCTCAAAGCAATTTCGACCCCGTTTACAATTTTAATCATTATCAATCTCCTACGATGATTTTAGCCCATAAAGTGTGAAACGCGCACCCGCAGGGATATTTGACCACGTTGCGCGAATTTCGATCTTGTCTGGCGTCACATTTGTTGCTGCGCGATATGCACCAACATCGACCAAGCCGCCATCAGACGCGCTAGAATTTGTAACCGCGCTAACCTGAATTGGTTTGTTCGTCAGGCCAATGCCCCAAATATTTACAATACTGTTGAAATAATACGATGATGTGTTATACACCAGACTTATGTCAGATTGGCCAGATGACGTGTTTTGATTATTAGTTGCAGACCTATGTGTCGTGTAATTTGAAAGCACAGTTGAACCGTCATAGAAGCGGATGTTAGCGTAACTACTCTGTTGACTGCTTAACACCCAATCCATCACTAACCTATATGTGACATAATCGTCGTTGAGGTTGTCAAGAATAACAGACGTTGCAGAGCTACTGGTAACTGTGTGCGTGACCAGTTCCATCGCCCCACCGCCGCCGCCAGAAGCCGCTGCCCAAGTTAAGCCGCCTGTGTTTCCGCTTTGAGCAGACAAGAAATATCCATTGGTAGGACTGTTGCTGACTTGCAATTTGCTTTCATTGATTGCTTCGCCAGCAATTTTTGCTTGCGTGACATTTGCGTCTGCAATGTGGGCCGTATCAATACTGCCATCCACATACTGCTCACTGTCCACACTATTGTCAGCAAGTTTAGCATTCGTAATAGCGTCAGCATTGATCTTGGCTGTGGTAACTGCGCTGTCTGCAATTTTAGCTGTGGTAACTGCGCTGTCTGCGATTTTAGCTGTAGTGACCGCATCATCTGCCACCGATTGCGCGACCCAATCCAGATTGCCACTGCCATCAGTTTTAAGCACCTCATTGGCAGAGCCATCGGTGTTTGGGAGTGTTAAGGTATAACTTGCCGCTGCGCTGTGAGGTGGGCCTTTGATTGTAATGCCGTGACTGTTTTGCTCACAGTTAAGCACAAACTGACCAGCGCCCTTGGTTGCGTTTCCTTTGAAAGTTACTTTGCCGCTACCATTGGGATCTAACTCAATGGCCCCGTTGCTTGTGCTGACAATATCCTGCCCATTAACATCAAGCGCACCTCCTAGTTGCGGAGAGGTATCTTCAACGACTGACGCTATACCACTAGAAGCCGCTGCTGACCAAGTAAGCCCACCTGTATTGCCTGATTGAGCAGTAAGTACATATCCGTTGGTCGGAGTGTTGCTGACCTTGAGATTGGCCTCATCAACAACGTTATCAGCAATCGTCAGTGCGCCAGATCCAGTCACCTCGCCAGTATGCGTTGCGTTGGTCGTTTTAGCTGTGTTTGCAGTCACTGCATTATTTAAAGTTTGCAGATCAACGCCGTCGACCGTACCGCTAACCGTGATATTTCCAGTTACCTCTGTATTTTTTAACAATTCAATTTTTTCGTCATCGCTGTTCAAAATCAGATAATCATACATTGTTCCGTGGCGGTCTACAGAAAATTCAAGTTTTGCCGTTGAACTGCTAGATGTGCTTGGCGTCCGCGCTGCAATAATGGACGTATTGTACGGGGTAGATTGACCATCACGGGTCGCCTGCATAATCATCCCAGTATTATAATCAGCAGGGTCGTTGCTGTCGCTGTCGTGCCACATGTAAAAAAACGGGCCAAGTACGCCATTATCAGTGTTGGTAAATTTGATCGTGCTTGCTTCGATTTCTAGCGTGTTATTTGCGGGTTCAATTTGTATCGGCGTGTTGGACTCACTTGTGATTTTTTTGCCGTTGACAGATAAATTGCCGCCAAGCTGGGGAGATGTGTCGGACACAACACTTGTTGCTGCAGCTACAACACCACTGCCGTCAATCGATAAATTTGTCCCAATTTTAATACCGCCAAGCACATTTGCTGTTGCCGTTGGCAGTGTAAATCCACCCGCCGCCCCCCATTCTGCAGCGCTGGCTCCAGAGTTGACCGTTAGAACCTGACCAGCCGAACCTAGCGATGCGGGTATGTTTGTTGCAATGTCACGCCCGTCAACTGTTCCAGTGACAGTAATGTCACCGCTGACACTTAATTCTCTATACATATAGATTTTTTCAGCATCGCCGTCGAGCGTCAGATAATCTGTCGGGCTAGATGATCCATCTTCTTTTACGCCGATAATCGCCTTGCTGGTCGCAGCGCCGTTAGTAACGTCAGGTGTCCTGACACTGATCATCAGAGGCACTATAGTGTTTGCGCCAGCATCAATCGTTTGGAAAAATAGCTGCCCACTGTAATCCCCACTAGCGGGTGATCCTGTGGCGTGATCTAAAATTAACCAAGGGCCGAGACTGCCATCGTCAGTGTTGCGTAGGTACGCCGCATCCGTTTCAATTACCACATTCCCGGTGCCATTTGGCTCAATGATTACATCACCATTGCTGGCTGATGTTATTTTTTTCCCGTTGACATCAAGATTGCCGCCGAGCTGCGGGGTTGTGTCGTTTATCAGATTGTTGTTAGAAGCTGCCAGATTTGCGTAATACTTAGCGCTAAATTCAGATCCATCGACAGTTCCATCAGTTTTAATCGCCCACTGAGATGCGAGTGTAGCGCTGGTCGCCGCTTCGCTTGCCTTTGTGCTGGCAGTGCTGGCAGACGCAGCCGCCTCGCTGGCCTTTGTGCTAGCAGTGCTGGCGCTAGTTGTCGCGCTGGCTGCATCCACAATCAGCGCCCATTTAGCCGCGTCTGTGTTGGTAGTTAGTGGCTGAGATCCGCTGGACGTGTGCGCAGTGACAGCAATAAAAATATTGTTGGTGCTGGTGTCCTTGACCAGATCCCGCACCGCATAACTTGTGCTTGCCGCCCAATTGCCGCGATACGTGCCTAGTTCCTGGGCGATAGATAGATTTCCCGAGCTGTCAAAACTAAACAGTTTATTTGCTCGATCTGTCGCTGAGATAGTAAACTCAGTGTTGCCAATTGTGTTCGTTGTACTTGCCTTGATTGATCTGCCGATTTCCTCATTTAGCGTCTGCACATTGAACACAAGCTTATCTAGTGCATCTTCCATGCTTTGCGCTGGAAACGGATCATTCGGCACAAGATCCAAGCCTTGCAATTGAGGCTGCACCCGCTGGATCACAAGCGTTGTCCCGCTGGCTGGCGCTACTCCCATTGTGACATTGCCGCCGCTCGTCGCGCCTACACCGCTTACCGTATAGTTTGACGTAAGATTCTGCGTTGTTTCTGTGCCTGTGGAACTTCGCAAGATTACAAGCAAATCGGTTTGCGCGAATATCTTAAAATTATACGCGAATACCGTAGTGCTCCCATTTCCAGAAAAACTAACTTTTTGATTGGTTGATGTAACTGTCATGGTTTAATTCCCCAGGGCGTTATCTAAATTTGGGCTTCGTGTTGGCCGGGCATCACCAGGAGCCCACCAGTATTTCTGTCCGTAGTCTTTTTTATATTTGCGCTCGCGCTTGCGCATTTTCTGCTTTGCTTTTGGATCTGTCATTATCTGCAGCCGATCCCAGACCAGGCGCTCGAGCCCAAGCCGGGCATACCAAATAGAAGAACCTGGCGTGTAGTCCTGGGCAAAGCGGATCAGCTCGGCCCCGGCATTAGTATCCTCGCCGCTGGCCGCTTCCATAATGTTACCCGCAGTTAATCTGCGAACATCATCCAGTAGCGCCACATTCGGCCCGGCAATTGTTTGCGCTAGACCGCCGCCAAATCTGTTCACGTCTGAGAATAGAAAGTCACCGTATATGCCAAGGCCACCGCCCTGCAGAAATGCAGCGCCCCAGAATTCTTGTGTGTCCATTGGCCGGGGATCCCTGCCCTTGCTCATCTCTTTGAGCTGCAATGCAAGGCCACCCATAAGCGTTGCAGATATTAAAAGATCCGCAAAGTAAGTACCCTTACCCGCCATTCCTTTTTGAGACATGCCGCGCATAATGTGCGTATTGACCAAAGTAACGCCAAAGTTTTTATACATGGCAAACGACCTGGTTAGTTCCCCGGCAATTGTGCCTGGGCGCGTATCGCCTGTAAGCGCCACCCTGCCGCGCATGCTCGAGCTCGGCACGGCAAAGTTTGTTTCTGTGTTAATCATTTCCAAAAGCCGGGTTGTTAGTTCCTCGGCTCGACCTGGCGCTAGGTCTGTTCTGGCGCGTATATCTGCAGGGCGTAGAAACGTAGCGCCTTCAAAGTTATAGAGCTCTGTGGATCTAATATTATTCCAGGAGCTTTCTCCGAGCCCGTACCGCTCGAGCGTATTGCGAAAATTAGGCTCAAGCTGATCGAACGTTTTTGCTCTATTCCCGGCAAGCGTTCCCATAAACTCCATACCAAACGCCCACCGCCCGGCGCTTGTCATGGGCGATAGCAACGACGCTCGCATTACAAAGTCACTGATACGCCTGGTTACTTCTGGCCCTGATACATCACCGACATAGCGCATTTGTCCTGCAGCTAGGCTTGTCCAGCCCTCTGCAATTAGCCCCAATCTAATAGCAAGCTCGCCCTTTTCTTGCTGTCCCAGGGGCGCAAGCTGTTTAAGATAGCCGCTTAGCGTTGAGGTTTGCGGTAATCCTGCAAAAGATCGCGCCATGCGTTGAAAGTTAAGATCCGTTATTGCTGAGATCGAGGCGGCCCCGAGCTGCGCAGATTGTAGGATCTGCCTTGTTCCTGCAAACGTAGATGCCCAAAATCCATTTACAGGCGAATTGTTTTTGCCTGTGACTGCCATATACAGATCGTCTATTTTCTTATCTGCAGAATTAGCCTGTTTTACTGCCTTTTCGGTCTTGGCATTTTTGACCAGCGTTTGCTTAAGAAACTGCAGTGTTGCCGCCGGGTTTGGCCCGAGTATTTCCATCATAGAAATGTCACGCGACATATTGGTAACGTGGCTTATCATCGTGTCAAAGCTATTCGCGTCACCAAATTTCTTCTGATACTCTAGCCAGGCCGTGCCGTTTTTAAATTTTAGAAACCTGTGATCCTGGCGACGATTACCCAGGCTTTTGCCGTAACCCTGCGCACCCGGCTTAAGCTTGTTAATACCGTCTGTAACTATGCTTTCATAAATGTCCGGCAAAATAAGTTCAAATTTTTCTTTTGAAAACGGCAAGCCAGTTTGCTCATCAATCATATCTTCAAGGTCTAGTCTCTCATTTAAAATATATTCGCGCCAAGTTTCATATCCTGCTTCACGAATTGCAATTTGATTATGGTTTTGCGGCAATCCATATTTTTTATTTTTTGCAATAGCCCCACCCGCTCGATTGAAGCGCTTGCGCAAAAATTCCGCGGTTGTTTCCCAAGCTCTTGCAAGCTCCCTGGCGCTGGCATCCCCGGTGTTTTCACCAAACGCCTCGCGCACCATGTTATCAAGCTTGGCTTTTTGGCGTACCTCGCCCACGACATTGCGGCGAAACTCGCCCAGAACACGCGACATTTCACCAAACGCCTCGCCCTTTATAGCTTCTTCGCGCTGCGTCACGCTTGAGTAACGGCTTAGACCGTCTTGTTCGAATAACGCTAGAGCTGCCCTGGCTTCATTAGGATTACCGTCGATGCCCCTATAGTCTGCCAGGTTCTTTTTAATGCTTTGCCAGGTGCGTAGCTGCATTGCCTTTTGCCGCTTGCGCTGCATTGCTTGCTTGCGGATTGCATCAAAAGCATCTGCCCCGGCCTGGGCTTGTGCTGCCGCTGTATTCATTCGGCCCTGATATTCTGCCTCGAGCCCGTCAAACAATTCCCTGGCTTCATTAGCCTGGTCTGCAGTCAGCTCGTTTTTGCCCTCTGCGTCATTAATACAATCGCGAAAACTCATATCGGACACCTCGAAAGCGTATCTACCATTGCGTCCTCACGATCTATATCTGCGAGTAACTGCCTGGCTGTGACTGTTTGGGCTTCGCCATCCAGGAGCCCAACCGGGAATAAATCCTCGTCCTGGTTGATATTTGCCCGTATCTCGTCTATATTTACAGTAGATAGGAGATCATCATCCGTGGCCGATAAGACGTTTGCACTAATCGAAGAAGGTTCCTCAAGGGCTGTTCTGTTCAAATCAGACGGATCACGGTCTTTTAGGACACTGGCTGGTGTTTGGACGCCAAGACTTTCGTTAGAAGATACGATCATGCCTGACGAATTTAAAGACTTTCGTGCCGCCTCTAACAAAGAGCTTTCCGCTTTAGTCCAAGACGCTTCAGCTCTCTGACGATCTACGCCCAGCCTGTCTAGGCTTGCTTGAAACGCATCATCATAATTTTGATAGCTGAGCCGCATAGCATCATAAAATTCGTCTTGTAGCTCATGTATTTCTTCGGCTGTTTTGTTGCGCCATTCTTCAAAAATAAGGTGGCCTCTAGCTTTTTTTTCTGCCTCAAGTTCTTTTAAGGGTAAATACCATTCAACAAGCTGGCCGTTTGGCATGCGCAAATCAAACGCAATTATTCTCCAACCCCAATCGCCGGGTGCAAATAGCTTGTTAGTGTCAATTTTTACTAGCTTTATACCACTGTTTAAAAGTTCATCAAAAATAGCTGGTACATCATTAAAATCATCTATTACAGTTTTGAAGCGATATGAGTCTCTAATGTGAGAAATTTTATGCCACGGTTTTTTTGCAAGCAATGAAGGGCGCTTTGACTTTTCTAAAACTTTATCTAAGTCTTTTACATTATCACCCGACTTGGTTCCAAATTTTGCATCAATCTTTGATATGACCCCTTTAATTATTGGTACGTTTTCTTTCGTCATAATGCTTATATTTTTGAGAATTTCTTGTTCTGATAAACTTTCATCAAGCGGCATGCGTATTTTTTCTAAAGGGGTATTATCTTCTTCAACAACTTTTCGTAGTGCAGTCTGTTCATCATCGGCTTTGTTTGCGATCAGTTCCTCAAGATCCACCTGGCGATCACCCGGCTGAATATTATCGCCGGTATCAAACATATCGCGCTCGGGGGTAGTGTAGGCGCGTATATCCTCGACTATTGCATTGCCCTGGTTTTCTGCAGCATCACCAAAAGCGTCATCAAACTTATCTAGGTCAAGGAGCTCTGTTTCATTCGGTGCAGCGCTGTCTTGCGCTTGATCATTGAGAGCGCGTCCAACATTGCCATCGTCTGTCCCGAGGAAATCGCCCGAGTCAATTGATCGTCTGACAGACTCGACAAAGCTGTCTGTAGCCTCTCCATATTTTCCGGTAGTTTTTGCAATTCTTGCGGCCTCTGTGAGCTCGTCTGAGAGAGCGCCTTTGCGGTTTGCTTGCGTTTGGAGGATTTGGATCGCTTGACCATCTTCTAATAACCTTTTTTTGTTGTTCTCTGTTGCAAGCTGATTGCCTTCATCCTCAAGCCGGGCTTGGTTTTTCGTTACCTGGGCAAACGCTGTCTTGTCTTTTTTTAGCCTGGTAACTGCAGCATCGAGCACTTTAGCGCGTTCCAGAATTAAGCTTTCTGCGATTACTTCATCACCGAATAGGCTCGTCTGCGTTTCCTTGGTAACGCCGAGATCCATGATTTGCCGTATGATTGATTCCGCTTGAAACTCGTTTCCAGGCTTAACTTTTGCCAGAACGTTCATTGCCGCGAGCTGCATGTCTGGATCATCGACCAAGCGCCCGACAATTGCGGCATAGTTATCTGGCACAATTCCGTTAAGGGCCAATCCGTAAGCTTCATCAGATAGCCGCACTAGCTCTTTAGCCCGGCGCACAAATGCAGCACTTTGCTTTACGCTAGGGCTATCAAACTTTTCTGGCGCTATCCTGGCAATTTTCACAGCGTCGAAGATCGTGCCTTTGCCATTAACGATATTCGCCATTGCAGCGCGAACCATAGCCTCCTGTGGCGTAACACCGTCCACTTGCCTGATCTTCGTGCCATATATCGTAATGTCCTGGCTTGGATCCTTAGCCATAATACGTCTTGCCAGGCCAAGGCGCTGATGCCCGTCTGCTATGAATTGGCTACCGTCTGCAAATTCGTAGACCGCAATCTGCCCCGCAAGGCTGGGATCCCATTCAGTAATGCCTTGCAGCTCGGGCGTTACTCCAAATTCATCGCCGCCTTCTTTGAACTGAAAGAGCTTTGCATCTACCTGGATTTCGCCAGGCTTAAACTTATACACAAAGTTATCCAGATTATCGGCATCATTGATTGTCACAGGCGCTTTGACCGGGGCCGCTGGAAGCTCCGTAATTGCTGGCGGTTCTAGTGTTTCTGCTGCTACGATCCCTGCAGCCTCGCGCTGTTTGTGTTCTAGCTTGCCCTGGGGCGTATCACTCAGCGGATTATCTGCAGCTTGCGCAACTTCCACGTCAAGCTGCAGCTCCGCGCCCTTGGCAACGTCTGACTTCTTAACGCCAGCATCAAACAGTACATTGGAGAACTTTTGCATTTGCTGGGCGGTCAATTGCACCGTTTTCGTACCGCCACGAATAGCAATCGGGAACGCACCGCCTACAACACCCGCCGTAATAACTGCGTTGCGAAACGTAGCAAAGTCATACGGCAGATCTAGGCTTGCATAATACTGCGCCACCGCTGGTTGCTGCACAACTTCTGCAGTCATATTTATCATTGCTTCGCGCAAGACCGTATTGAGCAAAAGCGAAGAACCGCCGGATAGCGGGGCCATTGTTAGCGACACGCCAGCATTAAATGGATCTAAAGCTGCTCCTAAGAAATAACCTGTATATTGACCAATCTTTGCTAAGGTTCCCGATTGGCGACCATAGACTTCTTCTGCATCATCCGTGTCGCTTTTGACGTTTTCTTTGTGCAGCTCTCCCATTCTACGGCTGAAAGTGTCGGGATCCAACATAAGCATATTGGTGCCACCGGGCTCGTCGGGGTGGCCCAAGCGCAGGCGGTCTTGGTTTTTCATCACATAGCGTTGTATTTCTGCTTTCTTTTGTTTGTAGTATTCACGGCGCTCCATTGTGAATGGCACAGGATTAGGGAAACTTTCGCCTGTCTGCTCTTTGATCTGCTCAATTACCCCTGCCCACCAATTGCGCTCAAAGAAAACAGGGCTTGTCGGTGTAAGCGCTAGTGTTTCGCTTACCGCTGCAGACAAGTTTTCTCCATAGCCCGTCTTTGGCTTGGTCATAACTTTTGCCCCAGAGAGAAAAGATCTACCGGGTTGCTTTGGAAAATTTAGAACTGTCATTCTTTAAACCAGTCGGGATTTTCTTGCTTATAAGTTTCAAGCATTTTCTTGGCTTCTTGGACCGTTATTTTCCAGCCGTTGTCCCTCATTTCAAGTATTAAAATTTCTATATGGAATGATGGAGATTGCCGTTGTTTTTCTGAGAAACCTGAAATTATTACATTCCGTAAATATTGACCATCATTATCATTTTTGTTCCAAAGGTCTGAAACTTTAATTTTAGTATCATTACCTTCAATCGTATTTTTTAAAACAGTGTTAGCTCTTTTTGCTGGAATTGGCCTGTCAACAACTAGCGCTTCATCGTCTTGCGTTGTGGCTGTCTCTGGCGCTACCTCTGGCGCTATCGCTTCCTCACCTGTTTCTGCTTCGCGGATTCTTTTCTCAACATCTTGATAGAATATTGGATCATCGTCGGGGGTAATTTCTTTTCCATCTGCAGCAAAAATCCTGTTATCTTTATCAACCGTAAATGTTAGCTTTGTCTTTTCATTTCCATATACCGCAATGGTGTATTCCTTTGGCGTGTTAGCTTCTTTTCTCGCTGCCCTAGATTCCAGCATTCTTTTTTCTGCCGTTGGGCCTTCTCGCAACTTATCTATTTCAGCTTGTAGTGCCGCCTTTTTTGCGTCTGCAGCCGCGGATCTTTCGATTGAACCTGTAACAAAATCACCGCCAAATTCTGACATTGCCTCCGTAGCGTCTGCTTGCTCTGTTTTAATCGCTGCAGCTAGATCCGCTTGCGCTTTTGGTAATAGCGTAGAATCAACGCCTTTAAGTTTTATCTCACTGCCATCTTGTATTAACCGAGCCTGTTTTGCGGCAAGTTCTTGTGCAGCACTTTTTTGCGCAGCAAGATCTTTTGCAACTCCGACACCGACAAGCATAGAATAGGTAAACCGATACGGGTCATCACCAACGCCAACGGCTTGGGTTGTTAAAGGATTAGAAAGCTCGCTGCCATCTGTTACATATAGCTGATAGATAGGCTCGCGCTGATCTGTCTGATCAACCATTTGCACAGTGAAATTGCTATTCAAAGTCTGGTCAATTCTTTCTTTACCATCTGGGAAAAGATCCCCAAGATTATTAGCTAAAGCCGTTGAAAACTGATCGTCTGTCACACCATCGGGGCGATGATAATATGATTCATTGTCATTATCTAACGTGCCAATACCGCCAGTTTCGCCATCCTTTGACCCGCCCATAACGTAGCTAAATACTTTTCTTAGATCGTCCTGGGAAAAGTCTCCCTCTGCAGAAATATCTATTTGTCTGTTTTTGACCCGGTATGTCAAAATTGCCTCTACGGACTGAATTATGACAGGATCTAAACCAGCTTGATAAGTATCTGGATACCCGGCGAAAACATCTGCCATGATAAAATCGAGGTTCATGCGCTCACCGGCTGTATTTGTGATTGAGCTTATTTTTACCTGATCCTCAAACTCTAGCCCTGCAGCTATATCTATAGCCGCCTCTGTTCCGAATCCGCTGGCATGCAGACCGCCGACAAAGGACATAAGCGGGGCTTCATCGCCTAATTGAGCAAACAATAGCCTTGAAGCATCTGGCCCTAATGCCGCTTGCACAGAATTGATAAAAGCAAGATCCTGCTCTGGCCCCATTTCATTGAGCATGCGACTGACCTGGGCTGTCTCTGCCTTCGTCATAATAACAGGCGCAAGAGCTAGGCTAGTGCGCTCATAGACGCCCTGCACTATCGAGCTTTTCTTTAAGCGGTCTTGTAGCGCTTCGATAAATTCTGGATTTGGCTGGCCGTCCTGAGTTATGAAATTTCCATAATCAACGTCATTTAAAGTCACAACGCCGTTTGTATTTGCCCAGGGAAGCGGATCATTCTCGACGGCAGTATCCAGCGCATTGAGCCGACCACGCATAAACTGCAATACGTCTATTTGTGTTTGGCTTTTATTCTTAACTGTTTCGCGCTTTTCAATTTCTTCCCTTAAATCGTTGCCGTTCATTTCCTTCATTTCTACAGCGGCGACTTTGACCGTGTTGAAATACTCGAGTTTAGCCGCAAGATCTGCATATTCCGCTGGCGTTTGCGATTGCCTGGCTGCATCGAGCTGCACTTGCAGAGCGCCAACATCTGCATCTGATGGTATTTCACCAATCTCAGTATTTTTAATATATCGGTCTAGTGTACCCTCGGCTTGCTTGCCTATCTCTGCAGTTATTAGTTGCTGGTTTTTTTCATAGATCGTAGGCCCGTCAATATATGTAGACGTAGCGCCAGCGCTTTTTAAAAGCTTTACCTGGTCTGCCTCATTTAAAGATCTAAGAAGATGATAAACCTTTTGCCCCTCTGGGCTAACCCCTTCTCCCTCGGGCGCGTCTGTGCTCTCATCGCGCAGCGCTTTGTGGATTTCATGCACAGTAAGAACCGAGCTATCGGAGCTGTTCACAAGATTATTCAGCGCCCTTTGGGTGCCGCGAAAAACCATTGCGTACTCTTGCTTGCTTAGGTTCTCACCTTTGCCAAGCCCGAGCTGCACCAGGCGATCACCGTTAAGCTTTACCCCGGCGATGGTAAAATCAATGTCTGCCAGGTTTGGACTGTTGGCTATTGTGTTTTCACCGTCGATTAATTGCTGAGCTCTGTTAGCTGCAGCAACCGAGGCTATCTTGCGGTCAATATCATTGCGCAGGGCAAATCTATTTTGGAGCTCGAGCTGACCAAAGCGATTATCAAACTGAGTTAAGGCATAGACGTTCTTGCCGACTTTCTTTCTTAGCTCGTTTTTTATCTGTGTTGTTTCGCGGTTCCAAAGCGGATCATCGCCATCGAGCACACGGTTATAATCTGGTGACTTGGCAAGCTCGTCCCTGCGCGTCCGTAGCGTGTCTTGAGCGCCTAGCATGGCCTCATTCAGATCATTCTCGACTTGCACCTTATAGCGAGCGTTTGCGTACTCACCCGCTGCCTGTGCCGCCGCGCCGAGCACTTCGCCTTTGCGCAATTCTGCCTGGATAAATGGCGTTGCGTCCATTCTTGAGCGAATTGATCTGCCTGGCGCTTCGCGGGTTACTGAGCCCTCGGCATTGTAGACTGGTATTCTCATGTAAACAGCCCTGTATTAAACGCCGTTGTTGACGCGCTGCCGATAGAACTAATCAAGCTTGATCTGCCCTGCGATTTTAAACCGCTTGCCTGGGCATCGCCCGTCATGCGCGTGAGCTGAGCATTTAGCCTGGCTTCCTCTTGCGCGTCATTAAGCTGCAGATTGGCGATTTCATTATTAAATTCATTCACCGACTCTTGATAATCAAACTCTGCAGCATTTGCGCGTAAGATTTCAAAAGGCGTTCCAGATCCAATGTCATACCCGGCATATCCCGCCGCCGCTTTTACTGTGCCTTGAATATTGCGCTCAAACGCCGCCTTGCCGCGCTTTGTGTCGATTGCGTATTGACCGTTTAAGATACCGCGCTGCCGATCCAGGAGCCCTATGTCTCTCTCGATAATTTGCGCGTTAAACTCTGCAGCTCGTTGCGCAGCGCTTGCCGCTTTATCTGCCGAGCTTTTTGCGGAAAGGCCACCGATCAGGGATGATCCCGCCGATACTGCCGCAAGTGTACCTTGTGCGCCCATTAGCTTACTCCCAGGCGCTTAGAATAAATGCTTTCAGTCTCGGTAAAACCAAGGCGCTGCAGCAATTTATCAAAAGGCTTGTGTCGTTTTATATTGATCATCATCACAGAAACCCCGGCGAGCTCTAGCTGTTCGGTGGCAAACTTAATTAATCGCCAGGCTGTAAATCCTTTGCGATATTCGGGATCCACATAGATTACATCGTTGTGGGCAAATAAATGATCTTGATAGTGCAAGTGTGGCACGACGATCATCACGAAATACCCCACAAGCTTTTCATCTTCCCGAGCCGTATAGACGTGTAGCTTGCCTTCTTCTTCCAGGCGATAATACTGCTGCCAGTTTGGATTGAGCTTAATTGTGTCCTGGTGCAGCGCGATCTCTTGCCAATGCGCCTCGATCAGCGACATTGCTTCGCTCGAGCAATCTTTGAGCTGTTCCACATGAAACAAAATCATATGTCAAACGTGTTCATGCGTGGATAGAACGCGAGCACGGTCATGGGTAAAACCTGTGACTGCCGCACGTATATCCGATCATCGTTGTCGAAACCCCCAGGGAACTCTATTTCCTTATCGCCTGTGAAAAGTGGGATGCCCTCGTCCATTGCCATCGAGCTATCGCGGAACGGTATTCTATCTATTTCTGAGGAACTATTGCCGACCTCAATACCAACCGTTTCAAACAATCTGAGAGTAACGGCATGTATTCGCTTGGGCTTGCCCTGGCTTGTTCCGTCCTCGGATCCAGACTCAATCCGCATTGTTTGCATTTGCGAGGTATAGCTAAAGCCAACCGCTGCCGTTGTAGAGCTATAATCTAATGTTATACCGCCGCCCGATACAGTCTCATCGGGGTGCGTTGCGCCGTTTGCCAGGATAGCAACTGACTGCCCTTCCAGGTGATACAAGCCAGATAATGACGTTACTGCAGATCCGCTATACGCCAGGCCGCTATCAACGAAAAACGCCGCTGTTGTAACTGATCCGAAATCAAAGGGTTTTAGCACCTCAACATATCTTTTTGTCTGTGAATTGATCGTGCGCTTCACAATTAGGTATAGGTCATCATTGCCGGTGTCGGTGGGAAGCGGTGCGATGCTTTCGACAATAGCCTGGCCGCTGCCAAACACGCCGCCGATTGTGTGCTTATGCCAACCAACAACTTCTTCCTCGCGCCTATATGTCAGGCCCAGGAGCGTCCCGTCTGACCTTAGAGCCCATACAATGCTCTCAGGTTCTTGTTGATACGCGAACTGAGTTATACCGCCCTGGCTAATATGTTCTGCGAGAATCGTCATATCGGGTGCGGCGTACCCGCTGGTATTTACATCACCGACAAACTTAAATTCTCTGACCTTTCTGGCACCGCGCTGCAGGAAAAGCGTAACATCTGCGACCTGGACAGGCTCGACATTTGCCGTGCCATAATTCGAGTATTTGCGGATTAGCGTTGTTGTGGGCGTCACAGGCCCGTCATTCGTAGACGTTAGGACAAACTCGCCGCCTGTTGTGCCGATTGCCAGGACGCGCGTGGAGCTGAGATAGCGAATACTATCCACAGTATTAGACGCGATTGTGTATATCAGGGCGTCATTATCCCCGGTGCCTGCTGTGAAATTCGTATAATCGGCATTTTTGCTAAACCAAATTGTTTGCGGATTGGCTGCAGTATTAGCAAAAACTAAGCGCTGTTCGAAGAACGTGACAACGCTGGGATAATTACCGCTGGTATTTAACGCCGGGCTTGGAGAACCGGAGATCGAAGGCGTGGCAAAAGTCCAATTATTATGATCCGAGCGTGTTAGGGTGCGGATAGCGTACTCGGGATGCACAAAATACATTGTATCGGCTGACTGCACAAAGCGCACATCTGGCACTTTTGCCTCTGGATATGGCGTTGCCAGCTCGAATATTTCTGTGGCCGTGCCGCCGCTTGTATATGTTGTGAAGCTAGTTGTGTTTATTGCGACATCGAATAAATCCGTGAGCGTGAAGGTATTTGTCGTGCTATTGGCAACCCGGTAGTTTCTACCGTTCAGCTCGGTCATACCGCCAACTGACTCTATGAATATTTCATCGCCATTGCTAAAGCCGTGCGAGTTGCTTGTGAGAACGCCAGGGCTTGCCTTTGTTGCCGCTGTAATAGTTTTGGCAGTAGCGTTTAAAACCTGTGCGCCATTACGATAGACGCGCATAATCTCATTTCCAAACTCTAAGATATACGTGTCGGTTGTTTTAAATTGAAATGGTATTAGCCTGGATTTTACTGAGCTCGATTTAACCTCGCCTAGATATTCTGTGCCAGGACGCCGCTTTGTGCCGCCCGTTGGCATAACGATCATATTCGTAAGATCTGCCAAACCTTCTTTGTATTTTTCAATGCCCGTCCTGCCTTCGAGCAAGGGGGATATTTCCCCAGCACTAAAAGCTGAGAATGATGGCGCAGATCTAGCCATTACATACGCGCCTCGATGAAGTCAGATGCCTCAATGCGTTGCGGTGCGCCCTCTGTTGCGTTGACGTTCCTGGCCTGGCTAAGCTTATCTATATAGTCAGCTCGCATTTGATTGCGCACAGAGCCCGATCCCGTGACTGTATAGGCTATTTCTGCAGCAAGGCGCTGAGATAGGGTATCAATCAGGCTTGCGTCATATTCATTAGGATCCTCGATCCTGGCGATATACTTAATTTTGGCCGTGCTTTCGTCGGTTACAATGTTTCTACCCTCAACAACAAACACCGGGCCACCAGATAGGCTGTGCATATTGTCCTGGGGATAGCTCATAGTACCGTTTGAAAACTCTAAGACCCTCAAACAATACGGATCCGTTGGCAGAGGATAATAATAAGCATATCCAAAATCAGGCGTTGTTGCGGATTGCGCTAATGTTGTGCGTCTGACCAGGCAATTCCAGCTATGTTGACGAAACAGATCGTCACGTATGCCAGGGTATTTTTGATTAATAACACGCGCAGCTTTTGAGTTTTCATCGAACGCCGCGATGTTACTAGCCCCGAGCAGGTTTAGGGCAGAATTGGCAATATCAACTGTGCTTGTCATGGCCTACCTCAAAAAGAGTAAGCAGGGCGGCGAACCGCCCCGCCGTTGTTTAGTCAGTCGCGTACTTGATGGTACATTCAATCGTACCTGTTCCTGCCGCGCCAGCGATTGAAACAGTGACCATAACTCCATCACCGTCAGCATCTAGAACCGTGCCGCTACCAAGCGCCAAGGTTGCAAGAATATCGACTTTCTGAGCGCCTGTAGACGCCGCCGCAGCTTTGTATGCTGCCGCCGCTGCACTTACTGCAGTACCATCAGCATTAGAATACGCTGCATGGCCGACACTAAGCGTTGTGGAGCCGCCTAGAGCATCATGGGCAAGTGAGCCTTCAATGAGCCGCGCACCGTCAGGCAAGCGGAACATTTCGATTACATCACCAGCCGCCAAGCTTGACGCTTCATAAACCGAGTGAGCCACACGAATACGAGCCCCCAGGTTATTTGAAGGGTTTTTAACAACTGGTGTTGCGCGTGAGTTTGTCCGTTGAACACTATATACTGTTGCCATTGGTCAATCCCCCTATTCTGCGCACGGCACTTCAACAACCATGCTCTCTTGCATGCGTGTCGCGCCGATACTTTGTTGATAGAAAACCTGGGTGGCATAGCCCTTGTCAGGCCGCACATCGACTTTTGCTGTTGGGTTCATACCAACCGCAAGCTTTAAGCCGTCTTGTGCAAATGCAATGACCCGGCGATGTGAGGAACCATTTACCGCCAAGCGATTGCTTGTGATAAAGGTGAATCCACAAAACTCCGTGACGCTGCCTTGAACAAGAGCACGTACTGTATTGAAGTCTGCCGAAGTGACGGTTGTGCTATTAAGCAGATCCGACATTTGCTTTGGCGCAACAACAATAAAGCGCTTGATTGACGGGTCTACAGATCCTTCATCGAGGATTTGCTTTGCCGCAATCAGCTTTGCCAGGGTAAGCCCCGCGCTGCCATGCGCCACGACATTCCCTGATGGGAAAGATACGCTTGTTCCGCCGTCTTTGCCGGTGTTAGCGTCTGCAAAAGCCGAGGCGATGATCGTATCATCCATTCGACGGCCCATCGCTGCAGCACCCGCACGAACATAAGTAGATTGCGGATCTGTCAACATACGGATCTTATCTTCATCATCAATAAGATCTGCGTATACATAATCCCGCAAAGAAACTTGACGCCTCGCATGGGGTGTATCCTGGATTGGTGTATCCTGGTGACGCGTTGTTTTTTCTATAGCGGAAACTGATCCCACTTGATCAAAGACATTATCTTCGCCTGGGCTCGCTAGAACCAGACCGCCGTTTTCTCGGCTGCTCATGCTTTCGCAAAGGGTCAAGCCCTATGAGATGAGACTATATCACCACCCTAATTTTTAGGGTGCTATGCGCTTCGGGCCGCTTGGCCCTACTCCCTTGCGGGATAGTCGTTGAACCTTCCTCGTTAGAGGCTTGGCTGCTGATTGCCCTCGGCTTTACGTTAGGGGTTCCCAGACAATTCACATAGTTTGCAATGCCCATTACTGAGCAAGGGCGCTCAACTTAACGCTTTTTCGCCTGTGACGCTTTCCTCATCCACGCAAGCGCGGAGTAAAGATCCTTGCTGTTGAGACAGCATTTGGATATTTGCGGAAAACTGATTCACAAACGCTGTAGTGATTTCGCTCGACATAATCGAACTCCTTCATTAAGCTATTGTTTTTTCAGGGTTATTTTCGCCGCGGTTATCCGTAATGGGCCGTGCTCAACGCTTAGGTTCGTTACTCCACTTGTCGCTGGGGCTTAGAAAGATCTAGGCTTATCCAGCTTCACCGCTCTGAATCCGAAATAGTCTTTCGGCCTCAGCAACGTATGTCTTGTGCTCGGGGTGGCGATGATCCTTGTAAGGGCCGCTCGCCATGATTTCAGGGATCTTTCGACCCGCTTCGTCTGGGGTCATAACGAGCTCAGTGGGTTCACCGATTATCTTATCTTCGCCAATTTCTTTGGCAAACGCGCTAAACATGCGGATAATATCAGGATGATCACCCAATAATCTGCCATCTGCGAGCTCAATTTCATTAAGCATTTCCGATTTATTGCCAAGCAATTGCCTGGCCGCGCCATTTGCAAGCTGTAGTTGTTGCTCAAAAGCCGGGCCGTATTCCTGCCTTAGCTCTAGCTCGCCTTCATGCGTAAGCGTTTCAGCGTGATCGTACCGCTCAACTTCCATTTTCTCCAAGGAGCCATCCATGAAAGACGCGATAGTTTGGGCTTGTTTGTTATTGAGCCCCGCCTCATGTGCGCTTTCTCTGAACGCCTCGAGTGTGCTATCCCCAAGCTTTCCTTCCAGGCTAATTTCATAGTTGGTTGGCGCTTCGGGCCTACCACTTGCGTTGTAAAACTCGCTCCATTGATCGTCAGACCAATTCTCAGCAGGCCGGGCCATGTTATCAGCGCCGACCATTCGTTCCAGGTGCGTGTATGATTTCGCA
>Ga0209337_1001326_pt1 | contig 18919 bp, 18 predicted proteins | sample LinPmetageLP53_FD_184044 | JGI IMG/M metagenome (GOLD analysis project Ga0209337, IMG submission 184044) | Marine viral communities from the Pacific Ocean - LP-53 (SPAdes) (version 2) | ecosystem: Environmental > Aquatic > Marine > Oceanic | place: Pacific Ocean | collected 2010-02-08 | reverse complement strand
GCAAGAACTTATAAGGAGACTAGGATCTGAAATTTGTTACACTGTTGATTTTGGAGAATATAAAGATGCTAATGATGTTTTAATACAAGACAGTAACCTCCTACTAGAAATTATAGAAAAGGCCGCACCAGTACCTTTAGAAAATGTTATAACCTTTAAAGACTTAGAAGATGACTTACAAGACTTTGTTAAAAATGGTTTCAAGCCAGGCTTTCAGATCGGTATTAATAACTTTGATAATATCTTCAGCACTTACACTGGTCAGTTTATTACTGTTACTGGTATACCAAGTAGTGGTAAAAGTGATTTCGTTGATCAAATGGTTATTGGATACAACATAGGTCATGACTGGAAAATAGGATTTGCGTCACCTGAAAACGCGCCAACTTATTTGCATGCGCATAAAATTATGCGTAAAATATGGGGCGACATGCCTTCTCATAAAGATATTGATACACCTAAGTGGGAAGAAGTATCTAATCATATAAATGATAATTTCTTTTTTATTGATTTAGAAGTTCCTTCGCTTGACGCTGTGTTAAGAAAAGGTGCTGAGCTTGTAAAACGTAAAGGCATTAAGTGTTTAGTCATTGATCCTTTTAATAAAATAAGAGATGTGAATGCAACAAGCGCAGATGTTAATACATATACATTAGAATATTTAACTAAAATAGAGCAGTTTGCAAAACGCTATGATGTTTTAGTAATTATAGTTGCTCACCCTACAAAAATGTATAAAGATAGTTCTGGTAAAATTGAAGAGCCCACTATGTATAACATTAAAGGAGGAGGCGAATGGTATGATGCTAGTTATCATGGACTGTTAGTACATAGAGACTATGAAAACAAAACAACAAAAGTTAAAGTTTTGAAAGTAAAATTTCAAAATTTAGGTGAAAACGGAGCGGAATGCTTTTTTACTTGGGAACCAAAAAGTGGAACTTATGTACCTCACGTAACTGATCAAGAAGAGATAAATGCAATGTTGCCTTGGGAAAGTAAATAAAATAATTATATTTGTATGTGCCCGCATTCATTTTATATAGAAACTGGAGATTTAGTATGGGAACATATATGGCAACAAAAAAAGAAGATACAGCATGGAATTATTGTGTAAAAAACAACATAAGAATATTCCCAGTATGTGTAGAAAACAGAAAGCTATGGAAAGTTGGTATTAACTTAGGTCCTTATAAAAAAGGTGAAAAACCAAATTTATCGCCTAATAATTATGGTCCCGGTGAAATACAAAAAGAAATATACAAAGCCTCTGCTTACTATTATAACAAGCACGAGAATAACACGAAAACAAAACGTTAATATATATGATGTACGAAAAAAATTATAAAAATTTATTAGGTGAAATAATTATGTCAGGAAGTTTTAGAGAAGATCGAACTGGCGTAGGCACTAAAGCTTTATTTAATCAACAGTTAAAAGTAGATTTGTTAGCTGTTAAAAAAAATGAAAAAATAGTAGGCGAAAACTTTCCAATATTAACAGGCAAACATATGAGTCAAAAAATATTTGACACTGAGTTTGAATGGTTTTTAAATGGCGAAACTAATATTAAAAGATTTAAAGATAACAATGTAACTATATGGGACAACTGGGCTACGCCTGAAGGAGATTTAGGCCCTGTCTATGGTTATCAATTAAGAAATTTTAATGGGCAAGGCATCGATCAATTAAAAGACACAATAGATTCCATTAACAATAGAAGACATGGCAGGAGGCATGTAATAAATTTATGGAATCCTGCTATGATAAAAGATATGGCATTACCCCCCTGTTATTTGTATTTTCAATTTTATGTAGATCATGGGTTTTTAAATATGTTTGTAGTCCAAAGATCAGGTGATATGTTTTTAGGAGTACCTTATGATGTTTGTTTGTTTACTAAAATGTTATTGTATGTTGCTAATGAAACCAACACTATACCTAAAAAAGTTGAAGTATCTATTATAGATGCACATATATATTTAAATCATTTTGATGCTGTAACAGAATACATGCAATCAGAAGGTTCTAAAGAAGGAGTTGAGTTCGAATATCAAAGCGGCAACTTGCAATTAAAAAATTATAAACCAGGTCCAAAAATTAATGCACCTGTAGCAATTTAAAAAAATGTATTATATTTATCATATTCCCGGAAAAAAAATAGGTGTTACTAATAACCTTTTAAATAGAGTTACAAAAGCACAGGGCTATAAGAAAGATGAGTATGAAATTATATTACAATCAGAAGATATAAATTTTATAGCTGATCAAGAAATAAAGCTTCAAAAAAAGTTTGGGTATAAAGTTGATATAACACCTTATAATAAATTGTTTAATAAAATGAATATAAATGTAACAGAACAAACCACTACATTCCCTGTTCCAAAAGCGCAATTAAAGAAGTATTTAAAAAAGCATGTAGGCGAAAGTTGGAAAACAGAATTAGGATTATTTTATATAACTAATGGCACAATTGAATGGCTTTCAAAAAATGCAAAAAAATCTATGTTTAATAACGATAGATGTTTTATATACAATAAAGCTTATTATGAAGAATTTTTATTTAGAACAAACGGTTCAAATATGTTTGATAAAATACGTGCATGGGCTAAAGAAAGAAACATATATCAACAAGGCGATATAAAGACCCAGGTCATCAAATTATATGAAGAAGCGGGCGAATTGTCACAAGCTATCTTAAAAGACGATACAGAAGGCATAATTGATGGCATTGGCGACTGCGTAGTTGTTTTAACAAACCTATCTGAGCATTTAGGTGTAAACATAGAGGATTGTATACAGCATGCTTATGACGAAATAAAAAACAGAAAAGGCAAAATGGTTAATGGAACATTCGCTAAAGATGAACAAAAATAATATATGAATAAAAAAGAATATAAGTTTAGAGATCCTATCATACAAAAAGTAGTTGAAAAGTTTATATCAAGATCAGACGTAGGCTTTAATAAATATAAAGTTACACTTGATGAAGATAATAAATCAATTCACGAATGGCTTGACAATATTCAAGAAGAATTAATGGACGCTGTAAACTATATTGAAAAGCTTAAATCATTATTAACTGATGAGTTACAAGAAGCTTTATTAAATCATTACAATGAAAAGAATAAAACGAAGTAAAAAACGAGGCCCTGTTGTATCTAAAAAAGTTATATATGATGGCATTCAATTTGCTTCAGGATTAGAAAAGTATATGTATACTGTATTAAAACAAAATAATATTAAAGCTAAATATGAAAAAAGAACTTTTGTTTTAATTCCTGAGTTTTATTTTGATAACGAAAGTTATGAAAGAACAGCAAATGCTAAAGGTGAATTTAAAAACAGAGGCATTAAAAAAATACAATCAATAAAATACACCCCTGACTTTGAAGGAGAGGGGTTTATAATTGAATGTAAAGGTCGTGCAAACGAAACGTTTTCTATGCGGTGGAAATTGTTTAAAAAATATATTACAAAACAACTTCCAGGTGTTGTACTTTACAAACCTCAAAACCAAAAAGAATGCGACAAAACAATAGAGATAATCCTCGAGCATCAAAAGAAATAGCTCGTAGTAGTTATCACAACAGGCAAATAAATAAATACATTAATTGGGCCATAGAAAATAGAGGATATTTAAAATGGCATGAGTTAGTAGAAATACATAATAAACATAACATAAAAATATATGACTAAGAAAAAAAACAATAGACTTCAGTGGGAATTTTCAGCAGGCTTTTACCCAGGCTTTTTATTTGGAATGCGTAGCTATCCAGATGACAACAAGTCTGATCACGTATTATATTTACCTTTTGTTGATTTTTGTTTAACTCTATATAAAAAATAGTATGGCGACAGACACATTAGAAGTTATTAAAAAAACTTTAATTACATATTTTAATAATGATTTTACAAAACGTAACAGACAAAGACATAATGTTTATCAAAGAGCAGTGTACTTTGCTTTATGTCGCGATCTAACACCATTCGCATTAGTAGACATAGGTGCAGTAGTAAGTAGAGATCATGCTTCTGTTTTACACGGAATTAAATTATTTAAAAATTTTAAAGATTGGAATGAAGATTGGTATTTAGAAATCTACAATAAAGCAAGACTACATTTAAAAGAAGATTTAGAATTAAAGCTAGTAAAGCGTATTTCAATAGAAGATAGATATAAAGAGCTGTTTTTAAATCATTTAATGCTTAAAGAAAAATATGCAAAAATTAAACAAGAGTTAGATAAAATGCGTAACTTAGATGTAATTGAAGTTTAAAATGCCTTATACAATAGACGATATAGAAAAAATCATGGCTTATACAAGCTGGTCTAAAAAAAGAAAAGTTGATACTTTATTAGCTATTGATGCAGACTTATATTGTAACTTAGGGAAAGAGTCTAGTAAAAATGAAATTGAACATATAAAACTGCAATCAAGAAAAATATATAGACTTATAAAAACTATAGATGAATATAGCGGAAAGCTGTTATTAAGAAACGAATCAAGATGAAGATGGAATTGATTGATTATATTATGTGTTTATTCGTAATAATTTTATTTATTACGGTAGCATCATGTACGCCTGAAGAAGATCAATGTGCTGAGTATAGCTTTGTAGATGAAATGTTAGTAGATGATTGTGATATAGGAGTGTGCACAAAAGTGTTTCAAACAACAACAACCTGTATAAGTTATGAAGGAGAATAAATTAATTTTAATGGCGCGTAACGTTCAACGCTTAGAAGAAACAGTGGATCAATTAATTAGAGAATTAATGAGAACACAAAATATGACAATAGGTACGCTTGAAGTTATAAAAAGAATGGATGGTTACGAAAAAGCAGTTGAAACACTTAAAAAAGAAAATAAAGAACAAAGTACAAAAGATTCTTAATTAGTTTTTTTCATATTAATTAGTCAGAGAAGGGGCACAGTTTTGTGCTCCTTTTTGTTTATACTATCTTTAATGCGTTGTTGTTCGTACCAATATTTACTTGGCCATTTTTCGTCTAAGTAATCAATCACACTACTTTTAATAGTATAACAAGAAACAAACGTAAGTAACACGCACACAAGCAAAAGCTTTTTATATAATGCTATACACTGCTTTCCCATCTTTTCTTTCTGCTTTTAAACAACGTTTTCTGTTTTGATCTTCCGATACATAACTTATATGTACCCAATCAGGATTTGTATCATTGCCAAACTCCCATATAATCTGATCAAAATTTAAGTTATCTTTTACGTAGTAATACATTTCTGCATTTGTTTTAAACTTAAATGTATCATCTATGTCTATAGCTCTACCTTCACAGTGCTGTGATTTACTACTTCCTCCTATTGCTATGTTTAAATCTACAGACCTAAAAAATGAATTTATTTTTATAGGGCCACAAACCCAATCTCTTAATGGTTCAAATATATTTAAAGCTATAGCTTCCATGTTTGCTAATTGGTACCCATTGGGCGTATTATCTATGTTTAACCTTGTGGCTGTATTTGACAACACTCCCTCTCTATATGATATATGTTTACTTATGTCATTCATTACATTTTAATTTTTAAGAATCTTGCCTTTTTTCTTTCTTTTATTATAAACTTCATTACCTAATAAACCTACAGATTTTTCTATACCTAAATCCCAATCACTCCAACCAGACAATAAAGCTAGTCTTCCCCAATTGCTAACTTCTGTTGAATAAAATAAGTTATTCATGTTTTCTATTTTTTGTAATATTCTTGATGCCGGTATATTAAGTAGCTCCGCCCCGTTTGCTAAAGCTTCTATTTTTGAAGGGAAAGGACTTTCAAACCTACCTTCAAACCCATACCCTTCAGTATACTTTATTGGATCAGTAAGTTTTCTAAGCTTTCTATATTTATGATCTAACGGAGGGGATAAATCTAATATGCCTCGCAAAGTTGCATCAAATTTATCTTGGAAAAATGGATCTTTTTTATTGTCTTTTTTCCATTCGTTCGCAAGACTTCTTCCTGTATCTAAAAATAACCCAGGATAACCGGAACCTCTTAGTATTGAAGAAATCATACCGTTTGTTATTCGGTTTAATTTATCTTCTTCAAATTTTTGTTTCTTTTCATCGTCATCGTCTCTATTATCAGTTAATAAAGCTAATGCTGCAGATTGAAGTGAGTTAAATATTATGTTTTGTATACCTCCATAATAAATTATTTTACCTGTATTCTCTTTCCAATCCCCACGGCCGTCTATTAAGTTTTTAGCTGCTTTTTTAATAAGTCTATTGTACTGAAAGGGAGTATTAGCAAACGCAAACATGAATCTACCTTCTTGTGAAGCCTGTACATTACTAACCAAAGCTTGGTCAGAAGACTGCTGAGCTTTTAACGCAGTAGCTCTAAAATCACTAAACGCAGTTTCTTCAGCTTCTTGTTCTGATACACCTTCTTTTAATAACTTGTTTTTTCTATTTCTATAAAACGTAGCTCCTCCTGCTGCAATAGCCATACTATCCGCAGCTCTTGTTAATACATATCCATTGTCAAGTAAAAAACCAACTGCTCTTCTAAATTTATCGGGTCCATTTTTAGCTTGATTAACAGATCTAATAAAGTCTTCTTCAACTATGTTTATAGTAGTTCCCTCTCTTCTAGCTTTAAGAAAATCTGAATATAAAATTTTATATACATCTTTCCAGTATTGCTCTTGATTTGCAAAAGCTTCTCCTGCCGCGAGTATATTATTGTCACTATAATTAATAAAGTTAATTGAAGATATTAGCTGTAAAGCAGCAGACCTAGCGTTTAAAAACATAATAGCTCCCTGCGATTTATTTACATAATCTAAAAATTTATCAATATTAGAATTTCCATAAGAAGCGGTTGATCTACCACTTTTCATTCTTTCTACTGTTGTATTAAATTGCTTCATAAACTCACTTCCAAACTCAGCCTCCATTTTTGCTCTAACTTTTGGTGTAAATGTTGCGGCCATTCTATCTGAAAAATCTTGTAAATATCTACTTCTTCTGCTAGTGTTTAAAACTTCTACTAAATCATATCTAATATTTCCGCCTCTCCATCCTTCATTTACTGAAGGGTATCCGTCAATACCTGCAGCAAGTTGTACTTGTTTTGCAAATCTTAAAATTTCTGGTTTATTATCAACATATCCCTCTAAAGTACTTATTTGTTCTTGTGACAAACCTGTCACTTCTTCTACTTTTGCTTTTGTGTTTACTTTTAAAAAGTTCCAAATTCTAATAGCATCTTGCACAGAATATAACCCGCGTGAATCTATTTTTGTTTCTAAAGAAACTCCTGGTATGTTTTCAAATCTTTTAGTTAAATCTTTTAATTTACCAGACACTTGAAGTCTTTCTGTATCTATAGCTTCAGTTCCTGCAAAATATGGTTTTAAAATGTTTTCTTCAAAAAACTTTTGGTCGGCTTCTCCAATTTTACCTTTTCTATAAAAATTATACAATAGTCCTTCAAAGTCTTCGGAATTATAAGGTAAAAAGAAATCACCTTTAAATATTTTTTTATACCATGATTGTTTTTCCCCTAGTCTAGCAGCCAAATCTCTGTACTTTGCGGATTTTATTACTTTAGACTTTCCTGTTAGCCCATCAAGCATATCAGACACACGTTTAGATGGACTTTGGTTTTTCATTTTTTCTAAAGCAACCGCATTGTTTTCTTCATCAAAGTCTCTAGCTTGTTTTAAATGAAATTTAGTTAAGCTTGACTCTAAATCTACCGCAATATCTTCAGGCAAATGAGGGTAAGCTTGAGAAACGGCTGTGCCTAAACTCATTTTGTCAACCGCTATGTAGTTTTCTATTTCAACAGATTTGTTTAAAATATCATATATGGTCGCAGGATTATCTTCAAAATATTCCTCAACGTCTTTTGATTGTTTAATACCAAACGCACCTTGTCTTAAATTTCTTTTTAATTGGTCTACTACTTTTTCAGTTAGGTTAATACCTTTTACGTTTAATAGCTCAACAAATCTTGTGTCATTTTTTAATAAATAATTTAATTGATCTGCTGATATTTTATCTGCCATTACATCTCTAATACGTCTATAATTAGTTTCAGTAATATTTCTAAATTCAGATGATCCTTTTTTATTTTCACCCGTAATTAAAAAGTCTGTCCATTCTTTTTGAATTTCACTGTAAGCTTTTTTCTTTGCTGCTTGATTACCTGCATAAGAGTCATACCCCGCGTAATTTCTATTTGTTCTAAGCGATTTACCGTCAGCCTTAGTTAATTTAGTAATAAAAGGTGCTCCTGCTTTTTTCATTTGAGCAAAATCCTCTACGTCCATAAGTTCATAAAGAAGTTGAAGATTTTTCTTTTTTATTTTTTTGCCACCAACTTCATATTCTTTTTCTTTGTTCAACCATTTTTCAAAGTTTAAGTATCTGTCTTTTCCTTTTTTACCTTTTAAAGCAATATCTAAAGAAGATAAATTCATAGATAAAGCTCTTCTTGATTCTTTTGAAAGCACTCCACGAAATGTTTTTCCTGCTTGTTTATTAATATCTTCAATATTTAATATTATTGCTCTTCTTGAAATTTCTTGAGCTTCAGTGGACAGCACTCCTGGTAAATTAAAATTATCTATAGTATTAACTTTATAAGAAACTTTATCTGTTTCTAGCTGCTCTTGTACTTCGGAAGGATCGGGACCTATTTCTTTTTCGTTTTCTTTTAAAAAATCTATAAGCTCAGCGTTTTCTGCATCATTTAAATCAGGTAATATTTTTTCTCTTGTAATAAATTGAGCTAATCTTTTTTGAACCCAAGTATTAACAAACCCGTCAACGTTCCCTCCCATGTTTTTATTAGCATGCCCTAAAATTAAACCTGTGACACCTAAAGTTTCATCTAATAAAAATCTTTCAACTATTTCTTCTTTACGTTGTTCATAGCCTGGCCTTTCGGAATGCCTCGCAGCTAATTTTTTTGTAACAACCCCTTTAAACATTTGCGAAATAACCATTGCTCCTCCCGCTTTTTGATTGTCATTTAATTTATTCCAACCTTTTTTTAATTTTTTAAATTCATCTCTTATATCATCTGCCGTAGAATTATCTGCAAAAAATTTAAACTCTGGTCCTATAAATTCTTCTAAAGCGGATATATTGTTTTCTGTTTTTACAGTAGTTAATATTTTACCTTTAGCCCCTTCTTTTAATGTTTTTCGCATCGCAGCACTTAAACGACCTCTTTTTAAATCATTATTAAAGTCTTTAATAAAGTTATATGTATCTTTTCTAGTATTAAATTCTATGGGAACACCTATAATATCTTGAGAAGCTCTTCTAAAAAAGTCTGTAAATTTATCTAAAACTGAATTGTTTTCGTCTATTAACCCATAAAACAAAGCGTCACTAGTCCTAGCAATTCCTTCATCAGCCAGTTCAGCAATTACTATATCATTTAAGCCTCCTCTTAAAGCGGCTCTTCTTTCAGGTGATATATTATCTTTATCTATAATAGCCCCTATATCCTGTTTCATTTCTTTTGCAGTATCTAAATAAGGCCTCATAGTTATAGCACCTCTACTATTTTTATTTATAAAATATCCAGAACCCATTTCTGTTACATGAGAAATCAGCTCTCTTCCAAAAGTTGCGCGTAAATTTTTATCTTGAATTATTTTACCAATAACAGCGTGCATTATTTCATGAGTAGGAACTGTTGAAGCATAAAGTCTTCCCATCCCTTGTTTGTTTTGAATTTTATAATCTTTTACAACAATCTCTTTGTCTTTAGGATCAAAATACCCTATAGCATTATCTGCAACTTGTCTTTCTTTTGGTTTAGCACTTTTATATTTTTCGTATTCTTCTTCAGAATTAAATCTTTTTATTTTAACCCCTAAGTAAGAAGTAAGACCTTTAATATTTTGTAAAGATTTATCAAACTTTTTAATTCTTTCGTCCGCTTTTCTTTCTACAGCTTTATTAGTAATTGTTGTATTTACATTTTCAATATCTAAATGTTCATCTTTTAAAGCTTTAATTGTTGATTCTTGAACACCTGGAGTTTTAGCTAATTCTTTAATTTCAAGTTGACGTTGTTTATTAGATACAAAATCATTTAGCTCACTTGTACTTAAAGCTCCTAACTTAATAGAGTTTTCTTTATTAATTCTATAAGTGTCTTCTGCTAATAAATTGTTTTGTTTTATTAAAAGACTTTCTTGTGTTTTAGTAATATCTGGATTTTTAAGAGTATTTAAATTTTCTAAAATTTTACCAGTCGCTTCATTTATTTCTTTTTTACTTTCTTCTGGCATTAATATTTCTTCTGCTCTTTGACGTGCATAATTTGAAGTACCTCCTATTTCAGAAACCCCTTTAATACCTCCACCTGTTATTAATCCTAAAATACCAGCATCAATAACATTATATTTTATATCCTCCCATTTAACTTCTCTATCAAATGTAAGTTGATCTACGTACGCGTTTGTTAATTCTGTTGCACTTTCCGTAAGAGCTTCCCCTCCTGCGGTAACTGCTGTACGAGCAGAACCCTTTAATAATTTTGTTACTAATGGTTGAAGACCGTCTTTTAATACTTTTTTTGCCTGTAATAAATCACTTGGCCTAATAAATTGTTTTGCTTGTCTAAATACGCCTGCTGTATATTTATCAAACATAGCTTCAACCCCTCCGGTTAAGGCGGCATTTGTAATAATAGTACCTAAAGGGGCGTCGTTTCCTTGTTCTATTTCTTCTTTAAATTTTCCACCTGCTACGCTCCCCCCCATAAAAGCAAGACCATATGGCCCAAACATTGCTGCTATAGTATATGGAGCTGAAGCAAAAAATCCGCTCATTGTCATTTCAGCAGCTATTTCAAAATCTTTTTTTGCTCCTTGGTCATCGCCTGCATCTCTTTTTTGTTTAGCACTTTCAAAAGCTTGAGATATGTGTGTATAGCCGTATTTTTCTTCATAATTTTTAGTAAAATTATTTCGAACTGATTCAGCAGTATCAGCTAAAGTGTTAGATGAAAAAAATTCTTGATTTACATCTTCTCCTTTAAAAGCTTGCGCAACTTTTGGTATTGACTTAGCAACACTAAACGCTTGGGCACTTAAGCTTGGATTTACAGGGTTAAAAAAAGCTATATCAGATAACTCATTTAAAACTTTTTTTCTTTCTTCTGGGCCAAAATCTTTATCAACTAAACCTTTTAGTCCAGTTAACATCATAGGGTTTAAATTCATTGCTCCTGACACCATGTCAGCGGTTGTAGCAAGAAAACCACCTAAAGCATCAACAATCGCACCAGGTGAATCCAATGAAGACTCCCCCGAGTTTGAATCCGTATCGGCTACCTTGTTCTCTGGTGTGACACTTGCAGCCGTTGGTGCAACACCCGTTTGCTTTCCCGGCGCATCATCAATTGTCTCTACAAGCTGAGCGTTAGGATATTGTTCTAAAAAAGCTTCTACCTCGTTAGCAGGTAGTGTGTATGTTACACCATTAACGCTGTATCTATATTTCATAAATGTTTATTTAATTAATCTCTAAAATTTTCTAATCTTTGTTTTTCTAATTCTGCAAAGTATTCATTTACATCTCCTCCCGCGTTTGTATATTTAGTTTTTGCATTATTTAAAATTCTATCCCTATAGTCGTTATACTTATTTCTTAGTCCTATCTGCGGTAAAGCCGTTTTTGCTGCATGTAATTCTAACAAAGTTTTAACTTGGCTTCTTGTTAAATCTGAACCTTTAAATTTAAAAAATTTATACGCGTTTTCATAATAGCTATCTTTTGATGAAACCATTAAATCATCAATATAATATTGGTATTCTTCATGAATAGATATAAATTCCCCGTCGTCCTTTGATTTAACGCTTGTTTTAATTGTATCCCCAATGTTATCAAATCTTGCTTCAGGAGGTAAATCAAATCCAAATTGCTCGACTATATATTCATTTAATTTTCCTTTACCACCTGATTCTATAGATCCCTCTCCTGTTTCATACGGTCCCATTTGTTCTACTAATGAATGGAATGTTGCAAGTTGATCAATTATTCCTCCGTTATTATCTAGGTTAGTTAACAACGCTAAAGTATTTCCTGAAGCAGTTTTAATAGGATCTTCTTCTTTATCTTCTATAGGTGTGTCTTCAATAATTGTTTTAATTGGCTGTTCGTTTGGTGCGTAATTTTCTTTATAAAAATAGTTTGCAATTTGCCCATCTACATAATCATCAACTAAGCCCATTAAAGACTCCTCTTCAGGTAGCATGTTTTCATTGTCAATACCATAAGTAAACAATAAAGTTTCTATCATTTGATCTCCAAAATCTCCAACATCTATTCCACTGGCTTTAGCTACTGCTTTAATTTTTTCTCTAGCTATTGACAATGTTTCTGGGCTGTTATCGGTAAGAATCCAATCATGCACAAATTTTGATTTTGCTATTGACCCATCTTTATATATTTCTTGAAACTTTTCATTTTTTAATAATGTGCTTTTAATAAGAGCTTTTTGATCTTCACTATAAATCGTTCCCCCCGTTGTTGACTTTAAACCTTCTTTTATATTTACAACTTTAGCCCTTGTTGTTGGTTCTCCAAATTCGCCTGTTACATTAAACTCTTCCGCTAATGTTTGAAATAATTTACCTTCATTTCCGTTTTTTGAAAAGTTAGCTTGTGTCTGTAATAAACTTGTTAAATCAGTATTAGCTAAAAACTCTGTGCTTAAAACTACATCTTGGCCATACGCGTCTTGAAAAAACATTTCATCCCTTCCTTCTTCATTTAATCTAAAATTTAAACTAGCTCCTTTGTTTTCAACAAGCTCATCTTTTAAAGCAAGTATAAAAGAATTGTTTTGAAAGTTTGATAATTTTTCTGATTCAGGGCCTGTTAATACTGTTGTTAATTGTTTTAATTTTTCCCCTGTTGCTCCCCAGTTTCGTAAATCATCTTTAAAGGTTTTAAAAGCTATTTCATATTGACCTTTTTTATCAGGATCAAGTAAAGCTTGTTTTTTTGCTTCAGATAGTAAATCAGCTTTTTTACTAAATAAATCTCTACTTTTTTCATCAGCATTGCCTGTTCCAGAAAAAGCACTTTCAATTGTAACATCTAATTGAGAGTCAAAAGTATCTACTTGGTTATCTATAGCTTCTTTTTCTTTTTTCTTTTGTGCTAGCGCTTCTATAATAGGAGCAAAAGTGTTTTGTCCCATTTGTTGTCCAGCTAAAAAACTTTTAGCATAGATTTCACCGTAGTTAGGTGTTCTAACCACAGGCATTCTTCTGTATTGCTGTGTTGGGGTTTTAAATTGAGGTAAATCGTATTTTGTTGCCATATTTTATATTTTAGTAAAGATATTTTAGCCTGCGGATATAGCCGCGCTCGCTATTCCTGTTAACCCGCTTACTATAGCTCCTTGTCTATTTGCTTTTGCTGCTACTTTCGATGCTTCTAAATCTGCGGATGTTTGCATTTTTTGAGTTTGCATGTCTTGTAACCTGTTTAATCTATTTTGCTCTCTAGTTTCTGCAACACCAAATTGATATTCTCTAGCCATCGTATCTGCCTGCTGTAACCTTTGTTGTTCAGACATTCTAAGGTTTTGAATTCTAATTTGTTCATTTGCTTGTGCTTCTTGCAGTCTACCTGCTTCGTCAAATTGAACTTGTTGCAATCTACCTGTTTCATCAAATTTAATTTTATCTCTTTCACGCACTTGATCGTAATCTGCTTGTTGTAGCCTTAACGATTCATCTAAATTTAATCCTTGTTCTCTTAACCTTTCGCTTATTCCAAGTTCTTGCATTCTTCTGCCTTCAGACACAGTTAAGTCTTGCAGTCTTCTGCCTTCAGACACGCTTAAATCTCTTAAGGCTCTTCCTTCATCTAACCTTGTATCATCTATTCTTAACCCTTCACTTTGTCTCAAACCTTCTAACCTAATTCTTTCTGAAAAAGCAATGTCTTGTAATCTTCTGCTTTCCCCCATTCTAATTTGTTCTATTTGCTGCTGGCCGTCTGCTCTAGATTGAACATTACGCACTTCTTGTTGTTCTATTGTAGCAGAAATATTTAATTTACTTTGAAGTGCTGCTTGCGCAATTGCTGTAGCACCTCCAGCCCCAGCTCCTGTTGCTCTTATTGTTGACAATGTATTTGCTAAAGCTTGATCAGATTGTTGTGCTTGTAAATCCGCAGCTTGAGTAGCTACTTGTAGGTTTGCATATGCGTTAGAAGCCAGTATACTTGTGTCACTAGCTAATCCTGAAAAATCTTGTGCACCTCTTCTTAAATCAGTAACTCTGCCTGAAAGATCCTCTCTACCTATAGATAAATCTTGTGCGCCAGCGCTTAAATCTGAGCCTACGTCTACAGCAGATTCAAATAAATCAGATCTATTGCTTAATAAATCCGTTCTATCCTGTATTAAATCAGTTCTATCCTGTATTAAATCAGACCTGTCCTGTATTAAATCGCTTACATCTTCTGCAATACCACTAATATCTCTAACATTAGCATAAGGATTTACAATATTACTTCCTTTATACATTTGAGCCAAATTAGGATCTGTAGCCATATCTGCTATAGATTTTGGAAGAGTTGAATAAAAATCTTTTCCTTCTTTAGTATCAGGATCAGGAAATATAGGTAATCCCGCAGGATTTTTAGGCAACGCACGTGTTACTTCTGCAAATCTTCTTTTTAATAATTCGCTAGTAAGGTTTTGCCCTCTATTATTTCGCATTGAAACACCTGTTGTAGGATCGTATCCTGCTCGTACGGCTTCTTGATAACCTCTATCCATTGGATTACCCATAGGCTGTATTACGGTTCTTGATGCTCTATCTCCTACATCATCACCTGAAAAACGGTCATTTAAAATTGGTCTACCTCCTTGCCCATAAAATATAGGTTCACTCGGAGTTCTTGTAATACCAGACACAGAAGGCGTACTGTAACCAGGAATATTTGTACTATCTCCAAACCCAGGAACCATGCTTTGTTGTTCAGCTCTAGCTAATGCAGCAGATGCTTGCTTTGATTCAAGATCAGCCTTTTTAAAGTTTTTATTTGCACGTTTTTCTGCTTTTCTTGCGCCAGAGTATTTTACTGCTCCTCCTATTGCTGCTGCGCCTATTGCTATTCCTAAAAATGACATATTATTATTATTTTAAGTTTAATTGATTTTTTATTTTTAATATATTTTTAAGGCTAATCTTCGGATCATTAAAATCTTTAGCTATAACCTCTTCTTCTATTTCTTCTACAGTTTTTAAATTAGTTGCATGTACTGTAACCCATGTAACGTCCTTGTGGATGTATATGATTCTTTTAGTTCCCGCTTTTGTAATATCATAATACGGTGCTTTAATTTTTATAGGGCCATCTTCTGTTAATATCGAGCATTCTCCTCTCATAAGAAAAAACGGATGTTCTTCTTTGTGTATTTTTGTAATTAACAATTGACCAGCAGGTGTGTTTATTTCTCTTATATAATATCCGTCCGCGAACGTGTGTTTTAAAGGATTGTATCTGTTAAGTTCTTCTCCTACTAAAACACCTTCCATTTTTTTAACCTTTTCTTCAAATTCAACTATTGTTTTTCTGTATTCAGCTGTTTTTTTTACTATATCCATTTAATTTGTTAATAGTTCGTATTCACTTGATACCGCAAATAATTCTTTTGCTGAAGTGTCTGAAACACTAAGTTGTACTTTGTTAAAAAATCCTTTTACACCTGACATTTCTCCTCCAAATAATACTTCATTTCTACCAGGATCAGATTCATTTACAATATACGAGTAATATTTATTATCTTTCTTTTTAAATCCAGAAACCATTAAGTTTTGCCATGTGTTTTCAATAGACGCACTTGTTGATACATATGAAGTTATTGCTGCTCCAACGTCGCTATCAGTTATTATAGATGTAGCAGACCACCCTGTATCTCCTTCATAATTTATTGTTTTGAAATATTTTACAATTGATGGAGGCTTATTAAATATTAAGTCAACAGTTGAAGCAGATGTAGTTGCACCATAAAAGGAACCTCTATTTGCATCTAAATCATAATGTTTATATAAATCGTTTACACCATAAGTATAAAAATCCGCATCAATACTTCCTCCAAATGAAGGTTTATAATTATAAAAAGAAGACCAACCGTTTATGTCTTCATCAAATGTAACTGTTTGGAATCCCGCTGCAAAATCTCTTAAAAATATAGTTATTATATCTCCATTTAAAGGAGTTTGTGCTAATGTTACAACACCCGTACTTGCATTATAGGTGTATTCTGTTAATGGCGTTAAAGGTGTTGTTGCACTAAAGTTTTGTTGAAACACTTCAATTTGAGATATATCTGAAGGATCAGGTAGGTTTATAGTAACAAAATCTTTATCAACGATGCTAAACGCTAAAGAAAAAGCACTTGTGCTACCGTTGCATGTAAATGTGTTTTTTGTATTATTTTCTTGTAATGATAATACGTATTTTTTTCTGTTATTATCCCATGTGCCAATAACATCATTTACAGTTTTTAAACTTGTTTTAAAATAATCTCTCATACCAAAATTTGATATTTCTGTAATACCATCTCTTGATAACCTTAAAACAACCCCATTGTTTTTATCTGTAAAATATTTTCTTCCTGCATGGAAAGCAAAACTTTCAGGGTTTTTACTTATACCATAATTACCTGTATAAGCAACTACTTGGCCTAATACTTGATTAGATGCTGTTACTTGAGGGTCTCCCTCTGCTGTAAATATAATGTCTTTATCTATAAGTATGTTGTGTACTTTGTTTTCTTGAAAAACATTTAAGTTATTGTCTTCTGCAAATAATTTTTGTATTGATCCAAATGAAGAATCAATTGATTTTGTATTAGGTATCGAAGGGTTGAACTGATTAATTTCATTTGTTCTTGTTCTGCCATTATATATACCTGAATATATTAAAGAAGCTTCTCTTGTTTCAGGTGTATACTCACTATCTGTAATTGCGGCTCTTACTCCAAAGTCAACTGTTTTGCCGTTAAATGATCCTCGTATTCTAGACTCTTCAACATGCCAACTTTTTACTACAACTAATATTGATTTGCCATTAGCGGGGGCAGATGTAAAAGTAATCACTCTTGTTTTATTTGCATAAATATAAGTAGAAGCTGCTTGAAGCACGTCGTCAAGGTATACTTGAAAATCAGATTCTGAATTTGGAACTGCATATATAGTGCTACCGCTGCTTTCCGCAATAGTAAATGTTGTATCACTACCATCTCCCGTGCCTACTATTTGATGAGTAACCTCAGAACTCTTTATAACAAAGGTATTGTAGTATTTAATTTCTAGTGTTACACTCATGCTTTTATTATTACATTAATTATCAAAATATTAACTTATTGATTGATTATAAAACCCTATACTCGTTAAGCTTAAAGTAGTTGCACCAGAATGCGATATTGTAAAGTTTACAAACGTAAGAGAAGTTGTCTTACCTGTTCCTGTAAATGTTAATGTAATAGTTTCATTACCTGACCCTGTTAGCGTTGTACTTCCAGTTGCAGTTATGGGAGACCCATTTCTTTTTGTAATTGCAACATTATTATTTAAAGTGTGACTGGTTTTTGCAACAGCAACAGTTGTTGAAGTTGTAGCCTCTTTTTGTATAACTACATCAATATCGGTTGTATCAGTATTATCGCCATCTATATTTTCATATGTCCAAACTCCTGATGTTGTAATTACGAGAGAGCCTATTTGTATTCCTGTAATTCTTAATGTACCAGCGCTCGTAACAGTTGGAAGAATCATGTTTGCATAAGCTCGTACTCCATCTGGCAAATTATCTGGTCCTGCAGCTGTTCCTGAAATAGTGATTCTAGTGTCATTATTTGAAAGGGCTGAAGACAATGCTAATATTTTACGAGTTGTGCCACTATGCGTAACATTTCCACTAGCCGCAAATCCCGTTAAATAAATATTATTAGCAGAACTACCTGACCCAAGCACAAAAGAAGGCGCTTGTGTAAATTTATATCCCGCAGCTGCGTTTATAACAACATTAGTCAGTGTTGCTGTTGCTCCTGCGGCTGAATGTGCAGCTATTAGCCCTGAATTTACATAAGATGGGCTTACAGTATAATTCGCTGCTCCTTGTGAAATAAAATAGCAATCTACCGCTGTTTGGTATGTAGTGTTTGCTTCTATCCCAAATGTATAATTTATATTTCCTCCTACAGTTTGATTTGGATGTGTACCACTAAAGCTAACTGTAACTGAATTTCCTGAGCCTTCTGCTAGTACAGCGTTAAACGGGCTTGTGTTATTTATTACTGAAACATTTGTAGCAGCACTTAAGTTTGTACTAGAATGGTTTACAGTAAATGTCATTTGACCTGTAAAAGAAGTCCCAATATCAGAAGTAGCGTATGTTAGTGTTTTAGATGTTGCGTCCACAGTTATACCCGAAGCTAATTGATTGCCACTAGTTGCCATTGTTATTGTAGCGTTTTGTGCACAAGCAGTTACATTTAGAGCTACTGTTGCTGATACAAAAGCACTTCCTTTTTCTACTACTGATGTTGATGCTGTACTTCCAGATACACTTCCATCTACTGTTGCTTTTTCATTAAAAGCTGCTACTACTACACTTCCAGCCGAAGTTGTACCAGTTATATCATTACATGATCCTTGTCCTGTTAATCTTAATTTATATCCACTTACAATTGTAGCACTTATTTTAGAGGACGTAGCTGAATTACTTGTAATTTCAAAAAACTTACCATTTGTAAAGTAATTTCTTAAATCAATATCTGTAGAACCTGTAATTACAGTTGATTGCGTAGGTATACTACCCGTTGTTAATGTAGGAAGAACACTTGGCTGAACTATATTATATGTAAAGTCT
>Ga0209337_1001323_pt1 | contig 18932 bp, 18 predicted proteins | sample LinPmetageLP53_FD_184044 | JGI IMG/M metagenome (GOLD analysis project Ga0209337, IMG submission 184044) | Marine viral communities from the Pacific Ocean - LP-53 (SPAdes) (version 2) | ecosystem: Environmental > Aquatic > Marine > Oceanic | place: Pacific Ocean | collected 2010-02-08 | reverse complement strand
CTGGCTCTCCAGCTGACGATGATCAAACTTTTTTTCAATTATACAGAGACGCAGCAGACGGTAGTGATACTTTTACTGGTGAGGCACGAGTATTAGGAATTAAATTATTTTATACTACTGATGCGGCGAACGACGCATAGGAGTACAAATGAAATCCTTTAAGTCTAAACATAAAGGACCTCAAACTAAAAGCTTTGGGTATCAGGTCTTAGGATTTGGTGCCGGTGGAGCAACACCTGAATTCATAGTAGCTTCTGGAGGTTGCATAACCACTGATGGAGATTTTAAAGTTCATACATTTAATAGCTCAGCCACTTTTACTGTCTGTTCTGTTGGCAATCCGAGTGGATCAGACACAGTGAATTATATGGTAGTTGCTGGTGGTGGTGCTGGTGCAAAAGTAGGAAACGCTGGCGGTGGCGGTGCTGGAGGTTATAGAGCAGCAGGTCATGGGCCAAGTCCGCTACAAGGAAGTGCCTTACCCGTTTGTGCTCAAGGTTACCCAATAACAATAGGCGCTGGAGGCTCAGGTCAAAACACAGCTACAGGAGCATCAGGATCAAATGCAGTATTTTCAAGTATTACTTCAGCAGGTGGAGGCGGAGGCCGTGGAGATGATGGCGGAGTCCAACCAGGAAATGCTGGTGGATCTGGCGGAGGTGGACCGGGACACCAAACTAATCCTTTTACTGCAGGAGCTGGAAATACACCTCCAGTATCACCACCACAAGGAAATCCTGGCGGAGATGGAAATGGCGGAGCAGGAACTTTTAATTCTGGCGGAGGCGGCGGCGGAGCTGGCGAGCCTGGAGGAGTTGGTAGAAATCCTGCAGCAGCGCCAAGTGGAAATAGTGGTTGTGGTGGAGATGGCGTACCAAACAATATTACAGGCACAGCTACATTTTATGGTGGTGGCGGTGGTGGATTTCCTATAGGGCCAAGTCCATGTAGCAATGGAGGACAAGGCGGAGGTGGATCTGCACCACCTGATGGGCCTGGTACTAAAGATGGAGTAGCCAATACTGGCGGTGGAGGAGCTGGTCAGAACCCAGCAGGAGCAGGAGGCTCAGGAGTAGTAATAATAAGGTATAAATTTCAATAAATTATGGCACACTTTGCAAAAATTTCAGAAGATAATGTAGTCTTACAAGTTGTTGTAGTTGCAGATGCAAATACAGTTAATGAAGAGGGCGCTGAAACTGAATCTGTTGGACAAGCTTATTTAGAACAACATTGTAATTGGCCTGCAAATCTTTGGATTCAAACTTCCTATAACACAGAAAGCAATGAACATAAATTAGGCGGAACTGCATTTAGAGGCAACTATGCAGGTATAGGTTTTACTTGGGATTCGGACAATGAAATTTTTTGGCTTTCACAACCCTATGCTTCTTGGGTAAAAAATATTTCAACAGCACAATGGAATTCACCAATTGGTGATGCTCCAGCATTAACAGCTGAACAAAATTCTCAAAATAATTCAAAAACTAACTACTGGATTTATGTTTGGAATGAACCCGAACAATCTTGGGACCTAACAGACTCAAACGAACACGTTAACTAGATCAATTATATTGACTTTTTACACATCTCCATGTATAATGGAGGGGCGATGCAGAAGAAAGTATTATCAGAAATAAGTTTATATCAAGGTGACGTTTCAATGCCAAAAGGTTTTGAAATTGATCGGTCTATATTAGCAATAGATACTTTAAAACATTCCTTTAAAAATTTAATTGACCCAAGTGTAGGTTTTCCATTTTCAAAATCATGGGATATGCTTAATACTTATTTCAGAGATCACATAAAAGTTAAGCATCATTTAACTTTAGTTAATAAAGATACATGGGGAAATCTTTATAAACCTGGTGAAGTTACAACACCTTTATTACAGATAGATAAAGTAGATTTAAGAAATTCACCTGATTATGTTTTATTGTATGGAGTTAGCAGTCAAGAATGTAGTGTTCGAATACATTACAATGATAATAGACGTAAAGGAAGAACTTTGGATATGAAATTAAAAGACAATCAATTTATTATGTTTCCATCAACTTGTATGTATTATCTAACTAACAAACAACAGGATATATTAAATTTTGTTCAAACTATAACTTATGATTTTATCTAATTATTATTGGTATTTTAGGTCTGCATTAACTCCAAGATTTTGTGATGAAGTAATACAATATGCCCTAGCTCAAAAAGAACAAATTGCTAGAACAGGCGATTACCAAAATAAAAAATTATCAGAAAATGAAGTTAAAAATCTACAAAGAAAAAGAAAGTCAGATTTAGTTTGGTTTAGTGAAAATTGGATTTACAAAGAATTACACCCATTTGTGCATGAAGCTAATAAAAAAGCTGGTTGGAATTTTGAATGGGATAGATCAGAATCTTGTCAATTTACTAAGTATAAATTAAATCAGTATTATGATTGGCATTGTGATAGCTGGCCTAAACCTTATGAAAGAAAAAATCCCAATGCTTTAGATCACGGTAAAATAAGAAAACTATCTATGACTTGTCAATTAACGGATGGCTCGGAATACAAAGGAGGAGAATTAGAATTTGATTTTAGAAACTATGATCCTCATATGAGAGATGAAGCTAAACATTTAAAAAAAGCAACAGAGATATTACCTAAAGGTTCTATTATTGTTTTTCCGTCTTCTGTTTGGCATCGAGTTAAACCTGTAACAAAAGGCATTAGATATTCCCTTGTAGTATGGCATTTAGGATATCCATTTAAATGAAAATTTTAATTGTAGGCGGTGGCAGTGCCGGATGGATGACTGCAGCAACTCTAGAGTCTCAATTACCAGAGCATCAGATATCTTTAATTGAATCTAAAAATACACCCACAGTTGGAGTAGGCGAAAGCACCTTAAGACAAATATCTAATTGGATGCGTTTACTTAATATTAAAGATAAAGATTTTTTAAAGCATGTAGATGGAAGCTATAAGTTAAGTATTAAATTTACAGATTTTTATAAAAAAGGCAAAGCTTTCCATTATCCTTTTGGAGATCCAATTGTGGAAGGAAATAAAGCAGAACTAAATGATTGGTGGTTTAAAAAAATATTTAAACCATCTACACCTAATTCTGATTATGCGGAATGTATGTATCCACTACAAATGAATTATGTGAATCAAAATAAATTTGATAAAGATGAAGCTGCTCATGCCTATCATTTTGACGCTACAAAATTTGGTTTATGGTTAAGAGACAAATATTGTAAAAAAGTTAAACATATTATAGATGACGTTGTATCCGTTGAACAAAATGAAAATGGAATTACATCTCTTAACAAAAAGTACAAAGCGGATTTATACATAGATTGTACAGGTTTTAAATCTTTATTATTAGGTCAATCTTTAAGAGAACCCTTTGAATCTTATTCGAATATATTACCTAACGATTCAGCTTGGGCTACACATATTAAATACAAAAATAAACAGAAAGAGTTAGTACCCTATACTAATTGCACAGCTCTAGATAATGGTTGGGTTTGGAATATTCCTCTATGGTCTAAGATTGGCACAGGCTATGTTTATTCTAGTAAATTTGTAGATGATGACACAGCACTTAAAGAATTTAAAAAACACTTAAAACAAGAAGACCTACAATTTAAAAAAATAAAGATGAAAGTAGGAATACACAAAAGATTATGGGTTAAGAATGTTATTGCCATAGGTCTGTCTGGTGGTTTTATTGAACCTTTAGAAAGTAACGGTTTGTTTTCTGTTCACGAATTTTTAATTATACTACTGAGAAATTTAAGAAGAGGAAAGGTATCACAATGGGATAAAGATAATTTTAATTATCAATGTAAACTTTTATTTAAAAATTTTGCTCAATTTGTAGCTTCTCATTATGCTTTGTCACATAGAGATGACACGCCTTATTGGAGACACTGTTTAAATAAAACATGGGATCCTTCGTTAGTTAATTTAGAACCTAGTATTCTTTATGGTTTTTATGAATATGCACGTCAAAGAAATATAAATTTTAAATTTTCTTTTAATGCAGGTTTTCATTGTATAGCAGCAGGCATGAATTGGGCCCCGACTGATAAAACAAGTTTATTAATACATAATCGTTTGACATTATCCGAACTTGAAAAAGAATTTAAACCCTATATAAATAAACTAAATAAAAGAAAGGAAACTTGTAAAAATTTAGTTAAAGAAAAACCAAATCTTTTTACAGTATTAAAAAATGCTCATAAATAATTATTTCCAAACTCCTATTTGGTCTGAACAAAAACCTGAATTTGTTAAATCTTTAAATAAAGTTAGTAATAAATATATCAAAGAAGCCAGAAAAAAAAATAAAGATTATATTAAGCAGTTTGGTGACTTTGGAACATCGCATCATTCGACACCTTTAACACAAGATAATGATTTTCTAGATTTTAGAAATTACATAGGTCAAAAGTCTTGGGAATTTTTAGATCAAATGGGTTACAACATGAATTTATATCAAACTATGTTTTCTGAAATGTGGGTGCAAGAATTTTCTAAAAAAGGAGGGGGTCATCATTCTGCACATATACATTTTAATCAGCACGTATCAGGATTTTATTTTTTGAAGTGTAGTGATAAAACATCTAATCCAATATTTCATGATCCGAAAACAGGAGCAAGAGCAACTAAATTAATGATGAAACCAAAACAAGTAATTTTAGCAGGAACAGATGTCATTCATTTTAAACCCACACCAGGAACTTTAATTATATTTCCAGGATATTTAGAACATGAATTTTCAGTAGATCATGGATTAGAGCCATTTAGATTTATACATTGGAACATACAAGCAGTCCCAAAAGGAATGGCTAAAGATGTTTAAAATAATAGATAAATATTTAACTAAAAGTGATCATTTAATATTACAAACTATAATCGAGTCTAATGAATTTCCTTGGTTTTATATTGACAGAAAAGTAGCTACAGAGAAAGGTTTATTTAAATCTCAATTTGAACATGTTTTTTATGCACATAATAATATAAATTCTAATTTTTTTAAATACGTTGAGCCTATATTAAATAAATTAAAACCACTAGCACTTGTTAGAATTAAAGCTAATTTAAACCCTCCCTCAGAAAACATTGTTGAATCTGCTTATCATCAAGATCAAAAATTTAAATGTAAGGCAGCTGTTTATTATGTTAATGATAATGATGGATATACTATAATAGGTAAAGAAAAAATTTTAAGTAAAAAAAATAGAATGGTTTTATTTAATTCAGACGTAAAACATTTTGGAACTAACTCAACTAATTGTAATAATAGAATGGTAATTAATTTTAATTATTTTTAATATGAGTTTTAAAAAAAATAAACACTTAATTATACGTCAAGCTATCTCAAAAGATTTAGCATTATTTATTTACAACTATTTCAATATACAAAAACAAGTTTATGATACTTGTTTAAAGGAAAGATATATTTCTCCGTTTGAAACATTAATTGGGTATTATGAAAAAGCAGACGAGCAGATTCCTCATACTTATTCTCAATATGCCAATATCGCAATGGAAACGTTAATGTTGAAATGTCAACCTATTGTAGAAAAAGAAACACAACATAAACTTTATCCTGCTTATACGTATGCCAGAATATATAAAAAAGGCGATGTTTTAAAAAGACACAAGGATAGATTTAGCTGTGAAATATCTACCACAATGAATTTGGGTGGAGACTCGTGGGATATATATTTAGAACCATCAGGCAAAAAAGAAATGAAAGGTATTCGAGTTAAATTAAATTCAGGAGATATGTTAATTTATAAAGGTTGTGAAGTAGAGCATTGGAGAAATAAATTTAAAGGTAAACAATGCGTACAAGCATTTTTGCACTATAATAATAGCAAGACACCGGGCGCTAAAGAAAATATGTTTGATAAAAGACCCCATCTAGGGCTTCCGTCCTGGTTTCGTAAAAACAAGTAAAACTATTGATATCTACTAGAATGTAGTATATTTGTTATAAAACGGATTTTTCTATGCTACAAAAAATAGGCTTTTTACCAGGATTTAATAAACAAGTTACACCAACCACAGCCGAAGGGCAATGGACTGGTGGTGACTATGTGCGTTTTAGATATGAAACTCCTGAAAAAATAGGGGGATGGTCTCAATTAGGAGAGAGCAAGCTTACAGGAGTTGCTCGAGCACTTCATCATTTTATTAATAATGAATCAATTAAATTTGCTGCTATCGGCACGAACAGAATTTTATATGCTTATTCTGGTGGAGTCTATTATGACATTCATCCCATTAAAACAGATTTCGGAGCACTAACAGATAAACTATCTTGTAGTAGTGGATCAGCTGTTCTTACGATTACTTTATCAACTACAGCAGGAATGACAGCAGGAGATATTTTACTTCTTGAAAATGTTACACCTCCAACAGGGTCGGGTTATGCTGCTTCTGATTTTGATGATAAAAAATTTATGATAACTGAAGTAGTAAATGCTACTTCGGTTACTATTACAATGGGATCCAACGCTAGTGCTACCGCCGCGGATGGAGACCTTTCAGTTAAATGGTATTACCCAGTAGGCCCCGCTGATCAAGTTGGAGTCTATGGATATGGAATATCATCATGGGGAGGATCTGTAAGTAATCCACAAACTACTTTATTAAATGGAGCATTATCTGCCAATGCTTATGGAACCGGAGGATCAGGAACCACAATTACTGTAGACAGCACCACAGGGTTTCCAAGCACGGGAACAAATTATATTAAAGTAGACAATGAAGAAATATCTTATACCGGAATAACTTCAACTACGTTTACAGGAATCACTAGAAATGTTAGAGGAACAACAAATGCATCACATCTCGATAATGCAACTGTTACCAATTTCAGTGATTATGCTGCATGGGGTCAAGCTGCCACTACAACGGATAAAGTTGGACAACCGGGTCTATGGACCTTGGATAATTATGGATCTAAATTAATTGCTTTAATTACAGACAGCGCTTGTTTTGAATGGGATTCAGATTTAACTAACGCCGTAGATACAAGAGCTACTATTATTTCAGGAGCACCTACAGCTTCTAGAGATATGCTCGTTTCAACTCCTGATCGACACTTACTATTTTTTGGAACTGAAACAACCATTGGTGATACAACAACTCAGGATCCTTTATTTATTCGATTCTCTTCTCAAGAATCTTTAACTGATTATACACCCACAGCTACTAATACGGCAGGTACGCAAAGATTAGCGGGTGGCTCTAAAATTATGGGAGCGATTCGAGGACGTAATGCAACGTACATTTGGACCGATACTTCTTTATTTATTATGCGTTTTGTTGGAGCACCCTTTACTTTTGCCTTTGAACAATCGGGTACTAACTGTGGATTGATTGGAAAACAAGCAGCCACCGAAGTTGATGGTACGGCTTACTGGATGTCGGAAAATGGTTTCTTTAGATACACCGGGCAACTTGAATCCATGGACTGTTTAGTTGAAGATTTTGTTTATGATGATTTAAATACAACTTCTAATCAATTGATTAATGCAGGTTTAAATAATTTATTTGGAGAAGTGATATGGTTTTATTGTACTGGCACATCCAATGTGGTCAACCGAATGGTGTCTTATAACTATATTGATTCTTCCTCTCAACGAGGCATATGGACGACAGGTAGTTTAAATAGAACAACTTGGGAAGATTCTTCCGTCTTTGGTAAACCTCATGGCACTCATTATGATGCAGATACGGATACTTCTTTTGATGTTACTGGAAACACTGAGGGTACAACTATTTACTACGAGCATGAAACAGGAAATAATCAAGTTAAAGGAGGAGTAACCACAGCAATTGCAGCTAACATTGAATCAGGAGATTTTGATATTACTCAGGACCAAGAAAGAGGAATATCCTTTAGAGGAGATGGAGAATACATTATGAAAATTAGAAGATTCATTCCTGACTTTTTATCACAAACAGGAAATACTCAAATTACTTTAAATCTTCGAGATTATCCTAATTCATCACAGGCAAGTTCTTCTTTAGGGCCCTTTACAATTGATTCAACTACGACTAAAGTAGATACTCGAGCAAGAGCTAGAGCCGTTTCTTTGAAAGTAGCAAACACGGGAGTAGATCAAGACTGGAAAATAGGGACTTTTAGATTAGATGTTCAAGCAGATGGGAGAAGATAATGGGTGATATTGCATTAAGAGGACAAGGAAGAGCTATGTATGCCAAGGGTGGGCGTACACATGTTACTAAAGAAGGAAAAACAGCACGTAAGGGTCTTTGGTATAATATTGCTCAAAAGAAAAAACGTGGAGAAAAGATGCGTAGCAAAGGAGACAAAGGCGCACCTACAGAGAAAGCCATAGAAAGAAGTCAAATGAAAAGCGGTGGGCGAACTGCAGCATGGCAAAGAAAAGAAGGTAAATCTGAATCAGGTGGATTAAATAAAAAAGGTGTTGCATCTTATAGAGCAGCTAATCCAGGATCAAAATTAAAAACTGCGGTAACAACTAAACCATCAAAATTAAAAGCAGGATCAAAATCAGCAAATCGTAGAAAAAGCTTTTGTGCAAGAATGACAGGCATGAGAAAAAGACAAAAGCCTAGTAACAATACAGGTGACGATAGATTATCTAAATCTTTAAGAAAATGGAACTGCTAATGCCATTTCAATCAGAAAAACAAAGAAGATACTTATGGGCCAACGAGCCAAAGATTGCTCGTGACTGGACTGAGAAATATGGTAGTCGAGTTAAGAAAGATAATGGAGGAATTATGGATGCATGGGGAAAACATGCTACTGCTACTAATTCAATGAAATTAATGAATCAGCCTGATTATCATCAAAAAGCAGGATATAACTTCATGCAAAATTTTCCTAATACTCCCAATTGGTTAGCCAACACTTTAGCTACAGGATATCAATATGGCTCGGAAGGCTTTAAAGCCTTAAAAGGAGGAACAGATTTTAGTGATGCTATGGCTAGAGCAAAAGAAGAATCTCGTTTAAATAAATTAGGTATACAAGGTTTAGGATTTGATATGGGAGAATATGAAAATTTTATGCAAAATTATAATACATCTAATGAAATTTCTTCACTTCCACGTTCAAGCGGCATATGGAACGCTATTAAAAATGAATTTGGTGGAAGTGCTCAAGCTGCAGAAATGCCAATTAATAATAATCAATCTATTTTACCTAAAGCAAGACCAAGATCTCTTACAGAGGAAGAAGATGAAGATAATACACAAAGTTGGTTTAGCAGATACTTAAACCCACGAAATATAGCACAAGGAGTTGGTTCTTATATAGGAAATAAAATAAGTAATTTTAACCCCTTTACAATAGGTTTCAATGCCATGAGGGGCAACATGCCTTATAGAGGAGCTACAGGTTCAGCTGGAGGTTATAGTGCAGCTCAATTAAATAAGATGAATGCATTAGGTGGTTATTATTCAAAACCTGCAAGACAACAAAGACAAATACAACAAAGAGGTATAAATGTATTAAATAGAGCTGCGAAAGGAAAAGCAGTAGGAAATGTAAATGCTTTATTAGGAAAACATGGATACACAGGTACACCCGGCGGAGGTATTTCCTTCAAAGGTACACCACAAGGAAATCCAAATGCAGGCTCAGGATATAGTCGAAGTGATTCAGGATGGGACAGAAGTCCATTTAGAAAAGGAGGCCTAGCAAGTTTATGGCAAAGATAGTACAAGTATTAACAAGAGCAGCACAGGAGTATGATCCCGTGACGGCAAACTCTTTAATTAGAGATTTAGATTCAGTGCTACAAAAGTTAAACACAACATTTCAAGAAGATCTTAAACAGGAGATAGAAGCAAAAGCCTTCTATATGGAATAATGGCTGTTAATCAGTATAAATTTTTAGGAACTAATATAGCTACCTCTGTTGAACAAACAGTATTAACACCCTCTCAAGCGGGTGCGGGATCTGTAGAGACGGTCATCATTAAATCGTTTAGAGTAACGAATACCACAGGAAATACTCCGACGATTACTATTACAAATGGAACGACTAAGATTGTAAATCTACAAGCTCTTGTAGCTAATAGTAGTACTGAAATTCTAACGTTGCCTTTGATTGTAGAATCAGGAGTAGCTCTTAAAGTTAAAATGAGTAGTGCAGACTCTGTCGATATTGGAATCAGCTACCTAAACATTACCCAGGAGGTAACTATATAATGAAGACAATCATCGTAGATGGTAAAAATATACCTTTATTTGAAGTAAAGGCTTTAACAACGATTAAAAATAAGGAAAGCGGAGTAGTATACAAAGACGATCAAGAGTGGAAAACTCTGGGAATAGCCCCGGAACAGATTCAAAGAGACGTCAAAGTCACACTTCCAAGACTTGATTTACTTGCAAAAAGCAAGTAGAGTGTGTATTTAGGTATAATCTTGCTCTCAATTAAGGATTAAATATGGCAACAAATGGTATTTTAGACATCACAACTGAAGAATATATGGGACGAGATCCCGAAATGCAGATCGATCAAGATGAAATGATTGAAATCATTAAAACACTTCAAGTCGTAGGTGTTCCACAAGATCAACATCCTGAAATTCTTGAAGCATTTAAAGAATGGAAACAAACTAAAAATGGAACCGTTGATATGTTTCTAGAAGAATCTTTTCAATTGGAACCCGGAACAATTACAAAAATTAAATCACAACAAATGGCTGAAAGTCCTCAAGATATGCAGTCTGAAGAAGAGATGAGTATTCCACTTGAATCTGATGACATGCGAGAAATTATGCAATCCGTAGGCGCTCCGCAAAGAGCAGCTGAAGGTGGTATAATGGGAGGAGAGTTTACAAAAGATATGTTTAATACAGGCCCTGTTGATAGATACGAAAAAGAAGAACTGGCTATCATTCAAGAATTTATGAAAAGATTTCCTGGTATGTACACAGAAAATATGGAGTTAAAAGATATGATGGCAATGCTTCAAGCAGAAGGAGCTATGGGTGTTGAAGGTTTAGGACTTTCTGGTCTTGACCAATCATTGGATATGATAACTCCTGAAAGCGTTGAGAATTCACTACAAAGAATATCTAGAGGTGATACTCAATATGGTGAAATGGCTCAAGGTGGAAGAACGGGTTATGGAATGGGTTCAGCTGTTGCCAAAAATAAAATGATAGAAGATTTATATAGAGATTTTAAAAATTCACCTGCTTATTTACGAAAACCAAAAACTTTAGAACAGTTTATGGCAGATTTTTTATTTGAGGGAGATGAATATTCAGGCTACAAAAAAGGCGGAAGAGCAGGCTATGCCGAGGGAGATGTTATTTTACCTCAACCCAAACCTAGATACTTTGAAAGAGGCGACGGATCAACAAGAGGAATGATGGAAGCAGCAAGAGGAATGATGGGAGTAAATCAAAATGATCCTCGATACTCAGCTATGGGAATGAACTTGGGAACAGGAGCCCCTGAAATTTATCCTGAACGTAGACCTGACATGCCTTATATGGCTGAACAACAAATGCAGCCTTTTACAGAAGGCGTGGCTTCCGTGATGCCTGCAGGGTTAAGTCCTTTTACAGGACAAGAAGGATCGTTTGGACAAGCTAATGATATGGGTGTTCAAGGAATGGAAAATGTAGATATGAGAGTGGTTATGGATTTCCTAATGAAAATGGGAATGGAACCGAATCAAGAAAATATTGAAAAAGCAATAGAAGCGTTAGGCGTAGCAGCACAATACGGTCAAGCGGTTGAAGATGTTAATGTGGATGTCGATGAAACTATTGACATGGGATACCAAAACGGTGGAAGAGCAGGCTATGGTTTAGGAAGTTTTGTTAAATCTATTTTTAAAGCTCCTAAGAAAATTTTTAAAAGCGTTAAAAAAATAGCGAAAAGTCCTTTAGGTAAAGCGGCGATAGCTTATTTAGCGACAGCAGGTGTAGCCGGAATTGGTCAAGGTCAGGGATTTAGAAGATTTATGCCAGGTACCTTTATGGAAAATATAGGTACATTGGGACAAGCAGCAAAAAGAAAAATACCTTTTATGAATGCATCTACAGCAGCAAACACGTCAACAGGTGCATCAGCGGCAGCATCAGGTCTTTCAGGGAGTGAGTTGGCCAAAACAAAAGCAATGGAAGCGGACTTTATAAAAAATATTGCCTTTGACTCTGCAACAACGGGATCTGCACTTGGAACTGGAGCAGGTGAAGTTGCAAAAAAATGGTACAAAGATCCATGGAAAATGATTCCTGCAATGTCAATCGGTGCAGGCCTTTACACCAAAGCTAATCCAGGAAACACGGATCTTGGAGCATTGAGCGAAGGTAGAGATGAGGAAGTTGCAGAGTGGGATAAATGGTTAGCAAGTATTGGTCAAAATCCAAGCTTATATAATTTTGGTAGAGAAACGACAATGCCTTTTCCGGACTATGCTGAAGGCGGAAGAATTAATAGAGCAGAAGGTGGCATTATGGACTTAGATGGTATGGAAAAAGATTTTAGAAACACAGGTGGTTTTGTGGATCTTGGAGCTAAAGAAAAAGCAGATGATGTTCCAGCAAGACTCAGTGTTAATGAATTCGTTATGACTGCAGATGCAGTCCGAGGCGCAGGAGACGGAGATGTCGATGAAGGAGCCGAACGATTACAACGCACAATGAAACAATTGGAACAAAAAGGAAAGCGACATAAAGCCGCACAAGGTATGTTCGCAACCTCACAACGTTTAGGAGAAGTTATATAATGGCAATACAAGAAACACGTACACTACCAGCACCTTTTATAGAATCATTAGGTAAAGATTATGCATCGCAATTAAAAGCGTTAACATCAACAGGCTTACCTACTCAATCTTTTCAACCTAAAGTTGCGGGTCAAGATACATTACAAACTCAAGCAGCTTCTTTAGCGGGAAGTGGATTAGGAGGTTATGCTCCTTACATTCAACAGGCGGGACAATATTCAGGACCTAGTGGCTATAGTGGATTTATGTCTCCGTATCAACAAGAGGTTATTGATACCACTTTAACCGAATATGATAAACAAGCACAGATTGGACAACAAGGAATTATGGACCAAGCTACCCGAATGAATGCGTTGGGCGCAGGAAGAACGGGAGTACAATTAGCTGAGTATCAATCAGGATCCGATGCGAAGCGAGCTATGCTTCAAGCTCAAATGTTACAAGGAGGATTTGGACAAGCTCAACAAGCAGCAGGACAAGCTTTTAATCAGCAGATGAATCTTGCGAACACACAACCTTCATTAGTCAGTCAACAGATTGGCACAATGGGTCAAGTGGGCGCTCTTCAACAAGCTCAACAACAAGCTACCTTAGATGCTGAGAGAGAGTCTAATCGAATGGCAGCATACGAGCCTTATGAAAGACTCGGCTTCCTCGGATCAGGTATTACAGGAATTATGGGTGGATACCCAGGTCAGTATCAATGGTCTGCAGTACCTAACCCAACACCATTACAAACTGCTTTAGGCGTAGGTGCCACTGCAGGAGGTATCTATGGTAATATTAAAGGAAGACAACCTTACGGATATGAGTAGAATATTTAACAGACCTATGTTTAAAAGAGGCGGTTCAGCTGGCCAAGGAATAACTTCAGGGTTAGATAGACCAGGTTATAACACCGGTGGCTCTTCTACCACGGACAGATTGCTTAAAGCTATAGGTCAAAGACCATCTGGAGTATATGATTTCCTAACTGAATGGGGATTGAACATGGCTTCAGCATCACCGACAGGAAACGTTATACAAACTGGAGCAGCGCAAGCGAAAGGGCCTTACGGAAGATTTGTTAAAGGAAAACAAAGTGAAGAAAACTTATTAAGACAAGTTGCTTTAGAAGGAGAAGGAATCGATATAAAAGCAGAACAAGCCGCGTTAGCAGCTGAGGCAGAAGCAAACTTAAAAAGAGAACTTTTAAAGACACGAGGGGAACAACAAAAAGAATTATATGAAATAGAAAAAGGTGAAAATTTAGAAGCATTAGTTCAGGAAAGAGCGGCAGAAAAGATAGCAGACGGAATATTTAACAATTATACCCACGCTAAAAATGAAGCTGAATGGACTTATGTAGGATCTAAAAAGTATGCAGATAGAAATATAGGGGGTGTATTAAGTATGGAACGAGCGACACCTGGGAAGAAACAAGACAAATTTGCTAAAGATCAGGCGAAGAAAAATGGAGTAGGTACTATCTACTTCGATCCTTATGGCGATAGAGTTTTGGAAATCTCTATTGTAGATGGTGAGTATGCTTTAACACCTGTAATAGGTGCTGCTGAAGATACTGCAGTGGAGGCTTCTCAAGCAGAACCGGAAAGTGTCCAAAAAACTAAAACTATTGGAACCGATACTGTTGTAGATAAAATAAGTCCTCAAGATGTAGGTTTTAAAAACAAACCGGTATTTGAAAATATCACTGAACTTCTTTCAGTTATTGAATTTCCAATGACTGGAAAAGAATTAAAAGCACAATACGAATTTGTATTTCCACTGAACGAAAAAACAACTTTTTATCCACGAAAAAAATAGGAGAGTAAATGGCTGAAGACAACAGATCATTAATTTCTGCCGAAACTAACAATGAAACCAGTTGGTACAAAGCTTTTGGCGCAGGATTAGCATCTGGAGCAATTAAAATACCTGAAGGAATAATATCTCTTGGAGCAGAATTAATTGATCTTGGAGCAGACTCAGATACAGCAGCATCGGTAGAAGAATTTTTTGATAAAGTAAATATATTTGAAGACACTGCAGAAGAAAGAACTATTGGTAAATTAACAGAAGCTATTACTCAAATAGCAGTACCCGGGGGCATAGCTTTTAAATCAGCTAATGCACTCGCTCGAAAAATGACTACAAAAGCTTTAAAAGCAAAACGAAAAAACATTTATTTAGAATTTGGAAAAAAAGGAAAAACTCCTGATAGAGGAGACCTTAGAAATGCACTTCAAAAAGTTAATGATTTAAATAAAAAAGCTAAGTATCCTAGATTTGCTATGGCCGTAACAGGTGGAGCACTAGGAGAAGGGTTAGTGGTGGATACGGAAGACATAGGTACTTTTGGTGATATGTTTGAAGGACCCACAAGTTTAAACAGAGATGAAAGTTTAAGTGGTAGAGAAGATGCTACACGAAAACTAATGAATAGATTTAAATTTGGTACGGAATCTTTATTTATAACTCCTTTCGCTTTTGGGGTAGGAGCTACCGCTAAATCTTTAGCTAAACGAGGAAAAGATATGGCTTACAGCAATTCAGCATTTGAAAGATTTATTGATAAATATATCAGAGCACCTTTTAGTCCTAGAGGAGCCCTACCAGAGGAAGTTTTTAAATCTGAAATGACAAAACAAGGTTTAAAAGTTAGAGATTCTCATCGAGCAAAACAACTTGTAAGTAACATAACCAAAATTGTGGATGGTATTTTTCCTGTTGCCCAAGAGGCAGCAGATAAAACCGTTAAAGGAAGCAAAATGAAATTTATGGAAGATCTTAACGAAGTTTTGTTGGGAGGTGATTTAACAAAAAATATTGATTCTAAAAAATTAGGAACACTTTTAAATAAATTAGAAGTAAAAAATGTGTCTCAAGAATCACAAAAATTATTAGCAAATGCTTTAAACGATGGGAGGTATGAACTTAATAATCTTTTAAATGTTTTAAAACAAACTTCAAAAGGAGCAAGTAAAACAGCTCAAGTCGAATTAAAAGAATTGTTCAAAAAAAGATTAGAAGGATATGTAGGCAATAGTTTTAAAATTTTTGAAACTAAAAGTAATATATTTAATTTTTTTAGAAAATATCAACCAACGGATGAAGCTTATAAAGGAGCAATTAAAGTTTTTATGGGAGGAGCTTCACGAACGGAACAGGAAGCAAGACAGATTGTAGATCAAATCTTATTACAAGCGCAAAAAATGAAAAAGCCTCCTGCATTACCAAACTTTAAATATACAGCTAAGTCAGCAGAAACAGGAAAATTAACAACTTTGGATATTGGTTTAGGAGCTAAGGCTGATGGAACTGTGGCGGAAAAGCGTGCACTAAGAAAATTATTTGGTGAAGTTAAAGATCCAAGATTTACATTATTTAATGGTATGACTAATGTTTCTGCTTTAGCTAGAACCTCTGCTTATCTAGGAGAAGTGGATGCTAAAAACACTTTGGTACAATCTAAAGGAGGGAGAGGATTTTTCTGGGATAGTGCGGAAGAAGCGGCTGAAAAATTAAATTCTAGAACGACAGGAATAGAAATAGTTCCAATGAGAGAAGTGTTGGGAGAAATAGATAACGCTAAAAATCTTGTTAATCCTTTATCAGGAAAATACACAACAAAAGAAATTGGAGAAGCAATTAAAGTCGCTAATGATGTGATGGGAAGTCTTCAAGGTTTTGTAAGAGGAGATAAGAAAATGGGTGGTGCTGAAGGAGCAGCCAGTTGGTTTTACAGAAATTTACTTTTATTTCCTAAGGGGGTTTCACAAATGGCTAAAACTATTTTTTCAATTCCAACACATATAAGAAACTATTTGAGTGCGGGCGCTTTTGCAGGAGCCAATGGTATATTATTTGAAGGATTGAGTAATCCAAAATTATTAAAGGAAGCATACCAACAAGGAATAGACGTGTCTGGTTTGTTAAAAGCTGGGGCTAATTCACCCTTGGCCCAAAGAGAATACAGAGACATGCTAGAACTTGGAGTGACTAATTCACAAGTTCAGATGGGAGATTTAATTTCATTATTAAAAGACACAAATGCAGGTGCGAGTATGATGGGAATAGATAATATTCTAGGTCGTATGTTTAAAAAATTTAAAAAAGGTGGTGAATTTTTACAAGGTAAATACATGGCTGAAGATGATGCGTGGAAGATAACAAATTATGTAGTGGAGTTAGATAGAATAATAAAGGCAAGTGCAAAAAGAGCAGGGCAGTCGGTGGATGATTTTAAAAAAAGATTAGTACAAAAAAAATTACCAGATGGAAGCTTTCAAAGAAACAACGAACTATGGGCTTTAAAACGACAAGCCGCTGACATTGTTAAAAATACTGTACCTAATTATGCATATGTTGGGGAGTTTGTTAAAACAAGTAGATTATTACCCGTTGGTAATTTTATGTCGTTTCCTTCAGAAATAATTAGAACTACAACTAATATTGCAGAACAAGGTATAAAAGAAATGAGACATTCGAGACCTACAAGAGGGAGTAATATTCTTCCAGTAGTATTTGATGTAGATCTCGGAGCCTTTGTTAAAAATGATAGTGTTTCCTACGGCACAGGATTTAAAAGATTAATGGGAATGAGCACCACTTTAGTTGGTGTTCCCATTGCAGTCACTGAAGGAGCAAAAGCTATATACGATGTAACCGAAGACGAGATCGAAGCCATGAGAAGATTTGTGCCAGAATGGTCTAAGAATTCAACACTTGTTCCAATAAAAGATGACGATGGAGAACTACGATATATAGATTTTAGTCACAGTAATGCATATGATTTAGTCGCTAGGCCCTTTAGAACTTTAATGAATAACATCCAAGAAGGTCAACAAGATGGAGATACTTTATTAGAAGGATTTGTTGGTGGAATTAATGAAGCCACTGGGGAACTGATGAATCCATTTATTTCTGAATCTATTTGGACAGAAGCTATAACAGATTTAACTGTAAGAGGGGGAAGAACAGCAGAGGGCAGACAATTATATACTGATCAAACTTCAGCAGGAGATAAAGCTGCAATCAGATTAATGCATTTAGGAAATGCACTCGCTCCTTCTTATAAACAATTTTTAAGATTAGGCCAAGCTTCTTTTGGAACTCCCAATAAAACCGGAGAAGTATTAGACATAGGTCCTGAATTAGCAGGTTTCATGGGCTTAAGAGCTATCAAAGTGGATCCACTAAGAGCAATGGGATTTAAAATTGCTCAATATCAAACAGGTATAAGAAATGCTAGAAAAGAATTTACAGGTGGAATTTTTGGACTATTAAAAGGGGGCCCGGTTAGTGAAGAAGATGTTATTAATAGATATATTGCCTCTAATAGAGCTCGGTTTGAAGTTCAAAAAGAAATGTACAAAAATTTACAAGGCGCTGAAACATTGGGAGAAACGCCTGCAGATTTACAAAGAACCTTTAGTGAAAGACAGATCAGCCCTAAAAGTTTTAATTATTTAGATCAAGGAAAATTTGACCCTTACTTTCCCTCTAAAGATATCTTGAAAAAATTTAGAGAAATAGCAGCGGGCATAGATGAACCCGATGCATTTGCAGCGGCTTCTCCAGAGGTAAGAGAACTTCGAAATTTATTTAAAAATTTAAATTTCGAGGAAAGATTTGGAGGATTTGCATTAGGCGGAAGAGTTGGTGGTAAACCTGCAACTAATGGTATTAACAGTGTCATACCTGCTTTAATAGATATTAGAAATGAATTGGCACAATTAAGTTTGGAAGATGAGTTTGATATAGATGTTTCTGAGGAGGTCGTTGAAGAAGAAGTAGTAACTCCATCCCTACCCCCTCAAATTTTAAGTACACCCAATGTAAGTCAAGATAATGTTGATTTGATGACTAATAATCAACAAATCAACCCAATGAATAATCAACAAATTAATCCAATGACGGGGTTGACAAGTAATCAAGAAGCATTATTGTCTCCAAGCGAAAAGGAAATTGCTCGAAGGCAGAATCAAAAGAAGCAAGGAATTATGGGATTAAGCTAATGACACCTAAAAGCGTAAGAGAAAATATTATCAGTCTGCAAGGTCACATTACAGGACTTAAGAAAGATGTGGCTAGTATTAAGAACAACCATTTAAAGCATATGGACAAACATATTCACGAATTGGGTGGCAAGATAGATAAAATCTATTGGGTTCTTTTAGCTATGGTGGGGGCCG
>Ga0209337_1001322_pt1 | contig 18934 bp, 28 predicted proteins | sample LinPmetageLP53_FD_184044 | JGI IMG/M metagenome (GOLD analysis project Ga0209337, IMG submission 184044) | Marine viral communities from the Pacific Ocean - LP-53 (SPAdes) (version 2) | ecosystem: Environmental > Aquatic > Marine > Oceanic | place: Pacific Ocean | collected 2010-02-08 | reverse complement strand
AGAACGCTTGAGCGTCCACCTCTTGTCGAAGTTCTTGTTGAAAAGAAGTATTCAGTTTATTAAGAACACCGTCGAGATCCCGAACTAAGGATGATAACATTGTGGGATCGTATTCTTGACTTGCTCTGGTTAATGCTTGTACAATTTTTGCCATTATAATAACCTTGCGATGCCTCCCATACTAAAAAAGTCTCCTCTTGCTTCATTGCGTTGAGCCATTAATGCTTCTCGTGCTCTAGCAGCACTTGCTAATTGTGCGTGTCCTTCGGCTCCTATCTTTCCTGTTTCATCTCGATAAGGATCGAAAGCTTTGCCGACACTATATTTTGCCGCACCTGTTAAGGCAGCTGGAATTGCGAACCAGGGATTAGTAAGACCCATAAATCTTAAAGACCCAAGTCCTAATCTTCCTGCTCTTCCAAGTTGACTTGCATCTACTCTTCTTCCAATTCCTAAAGGAGAAAGACCGCCTGCAAGCATGTAAAGTTTATCTTCTAATGAAAGACCTGATCCAGGAGAAAAAAATTTAACTGGTCCTCTAGTTTTTTTTGGAATTTTTTTAGCCATTATAAAAGTCTCGCGATGCCTCCATCAGCTTTTTTTGAATCAAGCCATCTATGATAAACAGTTTTCCAGTCATTATCGCCAGGTCTTATTTGCCATTCTCCTTGAGATGCTAAAAATCCTTGCCAAGTATTATCAGCGCCATTATAGCCACCAGGATTAACGACTCGTCCTCGTTCATATCCAATCCTTCCGCCTTCGGCTGATCCCATTGGCAGTGGCATATTAAAATCTTGTTCTTCTTCTTCTTCAACGAACTGATTGTTTGTTCCCAGGTTATTAGTTAGTGGCGGATTACGCCAATACTCTCCTATTCTTCCTTCATCTACATAAGGCTCATTTAGCCTATTAGTCTGGAGTCCTAAATTATTTCCTTTGTCACTAAAATCATATCCTTGTCCCTGGCCTCGGTAGGGTTTGTCTTTATATTTATCTGTGTTTCTATTTAAGTATCGATCAAAAGTAGGGTACTGGCTAAACTCATCGACTTCTTCTCCAATCTTTGCTCCGGTTCTTTTAGCCAAATTTCTAGCGCCCATAATTCCACTCATAATTTTTCCTGGAACTCCTCCAAAAAAACCAAGTACACCTCGACCTATACCTCCTAATAATCCACTTATTCCGTTTCCTCTTTCATTATAACCAAGGTTCCCAGCTTGTTTTCTTTCAGCTATTTGTAATACTGCTCTTTCATTTGCTTTTCTTCTATCAAAATCTCTACCCGATTCACTAGGTCCTCGACCAGAAAAACCTCTGCCTTCCATGGCCCCTCCACCAGCTGAAGTATCTCCCCCTGATGCTCCACCTCCACCGACATCACCAAAACTATCTAATGACATGATTCCTGATGGACCTATGTTAGGACCTTTTTTTAATGACCCATGTAGGTCTGTCTTTAATATTAAATCTTTTTCTGCTTCTGTAATGTAAGCTAATTCTGTTGGTGGTTTATTGGGACCCGATTGCCATCTTCGTGGTGCTTGAACTTGTGGTTCATTGCCCAAGTAGTTATCAACGCCACCTTGAACTATTGGTTTCTTTTTAGTAGCCATTATCTTCTCCCATCTGGTTGAATATCCAGTCTAAATGTTCCCAGCTTCCAGTTCTGAGAAACCGCTGTGTTCTCTATCTTCAATGCAATGGCTCGTGCTCGAGCCCGCGTATCAACTTTATCAGTGGAACTCGTTATTGTAAAGGGTCCTAGTGAAGAACTGGCAGCAGTGCTGTTTGGATAATCTCTTAACATTAAAGTAATTTTGGTATCTCCACTCTGAGTAATAAAGTCAGGTAAGAATCTTCTAATCTTCATAAGATATTCGCCATCTCCTCTCAGATCGGGTGTTCCTATCATTTGTCCTTGGGCCGCTCGTTTCTGAGTAATATCAAAATCTCCTGAAAGAATACTAGCTACAACCGCAGTCACTACTCCTCCGGCATTTACTTGATCGGTCCCTGTTTCGTGTTCATAGTAGATCGTAGTACCATCGGTATTACCTACGACATCATAAGAAGCATCATCAGCATTGTTAAAATAACAAGCATGAGGTCTATCAAAAACAGAAGAATCTGACCAGGCTGTTCGTGCTAGAGTTCCTGTATACCAGATGGGTTTTTTTAGCATCACGGATTCTAAATAATTATAAGTTACAACCCGGTCCACCACATCCGAACCTGCACTACAATAATACCAACTCACTTCTCCGAAGAGATTATTGAGTCCGGCGTTAATAAGATCTCTCGGTGTCGAGTTAAGATCATCAAAGACAAAATCTTCTACTAAGCACGGCATCGATTGAAGTTGACCTGAGTATTGAAAGAAACCATTTTCTGACATCCAGAAAGCAGTACCATCCACTTCCATGCAGGCGTTCTTACCAATGAGTCCGCAGTTTGTTCCTACGTGTTCAAAAGAAAAGGTAAACGGTTGACCTACAAAACGCATTAAGAAGAGAGCTGCATCGGTCCAGATATACATAGTATCCCGGCCTCGAATGGCTCCGATAATTCTTGATCCCTGGGCCAGTCTTTGTGTACCCGCGGTATTCGTTGCCGTTGGGGTATACTCACTTAAGGATTCCTGGTCCGAGAACCGTATAAACATATCATCTTGAGTTGTAGAATCACCAATCGTTGTCTCGGTTCCTAAGAAAATTAAGTGACGATCAACCGGAGACACTAACATATGTCTAGAAGCAGTTGGTGCTCCAGCAATAATAGTAGCTCGGGTTCCCGTAGGATTAGCAATTGATGAATCCCATTCAAAACATTGACCATTATAAATAAGAGCAATAAGTTTAGTTCCATAGTTATCTAAAATCCATAAACCTGGATTAATAGTAAAGTCAGCTGAAGACGCTTCACCCCAGGCAACATAATCTGAAATATTAGTTATCGTGGCTCCTGCGGTATGTCCTGCTAAAGTCGTTCCGTTAACGGCTCTTGATCCTCCACTTAAAATTCCTGTGGAAGTGTCGTTAGCGGTAAAAGAAATATCCTCTGTGCCTATTCTAATTTCACCTGAAGTTGGAAAGGCTGCGGAACTAGTTAATTTAACACTGGTCACCGCGGCATCAGATGCAATCGTTGTTACAAGAGTTGTCGTCGCTGCTCCTGAAGCTGCTCCTGACCAATTTCCTGTTCCAAAACCATAACCTCCTAATTGTTGAGCGGGTCCTACGCTATAGTAACATAATGCTGTAGCAGATCCTGAATTACTTAAAGGGGTTCCTACTTCAGCCGTAGCCATCGTAATAGTAATCGTCAATGCAGTAGGCGCTGACGTTACCATAAATTTAATACCTTCAAACGAAGCATCATTATAAGTGGATCCGACAGCGGTCACTCCACTGACACTTTCCATTAAAACAATATCATCATCGGCTAGGCCGTGAGGACTCGGGAAAGTTATAGTTACGACTTTTGAAGAAGAGGTACTCGTGAAATCACATCCAGTTATGGTAGCTCGAATAGGGGTAATGTCATAGTATTGTCCACCTGAGTAGACGTATAACATTCGGTTGGTACCAATCGCAGCGTATTTAATTCCTGCATTGTCATCGAAATGGTGAAGGGCTCTTCCGGCACCGGTAAGTTTGTCCTCACCGAGTTGGTCCCAGCCTCCTATTTTTTCAGGCGTACCATATCTAAAACGTACATTGTCCCCTCCTGTCCACTGACCTTCAGCGCCGGTAGGGGTTACTTGCTTATTAAATCCTGGTAAAAAGTTTACTTTTTGCAACATAGAAAAATCCGTTTAAGATACAAATATACTACATTTTAAGGGGAAGCAACTCCTTACATGTGGGTATATATATCCTATATTTTATGGGAGTAGAGTAAAAAAGGGCCAAAAAATTATTATCTGGCGTTACCAGGCACTGCATCTTCTATTGATGAGGGGGAATTTACACACGGCGTTTTTGCAACCGCGACATACATATGGGTTGTTGCATCTTGATTAAGCTCTGTATTGCTACCCCTTACCTTGAATCCCGATGAGTTAAAATCTATTTCTTTAACTCCAGCAGACGAAGTTTGTTGAGCTGTAGTGGCATTTGGTTGGAGATTGTTATTTACAACGTTATATCCAGGCGCGGTGCCATCCCATGAATTCCATGCCTCGGATGCACCAATATTTTTTATAAACACAAATTCGGGCGAAAATCCGCAGTTGATGTATGGGCCGTCTGAATTCCCGTTTCCCTGGTAGGTTCCTATGGCTGAGAATCCCTTCACTTCGGCGAACGCATACATAACAAATGTTCTACTTGCACCATTAACATCTCCATCTGTTCCTAAATACATAAGTGTGCTACTAGGAAAGTTACTTTGCCATAAAGCAGAACCTGCATTTGTTTGAGCATCAACATCATTAAAATAAATAATATAATCCCCACTTGTTAATACAGATCCACCACTATACCAATTCGCAACCCCATCGGTTCGTTTAACCACAAACCATTTAGGTGCAGAATTTAATCCATGGGCAATAGCACCTGTTCCTGCTGTACCATTCCACCTATAAATTCCAAAACCTGACGCCGCACTTATGGCATAACTGGTTGGTGTTATTGTTTCTCCAGTTGTAGTTTTTCCTGAATTTGTTGCTGCATTCCAATTCCAGCCAGCATAGGTTAGACCGCTTGAATTTAAACCGCCTCCACCGCCACCGCCATCAAAAGTATAACCACCACTATCCATGCTCACAAAGCCATCAGAATTTTGATCATACTGTGCTGCATTATTACTTGAGGATACAGAAAAACCTGAACTTGCGTTAGCTGTGTCCAGCCATACATGTGAATTGACATTACTTCTGGATTTAGCCCATAAAAGATTTGGGGTAAATCCGACACCAGTAATTGCATTTGCACCTGCGTTCCCCGTCCAGTTTGTGACTGAGAAATAATCTCCCGGGTTATTTATAGTTGTATAAGCCATAATTAATTCCTATCCGTAGTTAGCCAAATTTTTTGTACATAGTGAAAAAAATCCACTTGGCGGTTCATAATCAAACTTTCCGAAGCCGTCACCATCAGTTTCTTCTGATGAAAGCGCAAAACCTGAACAGCCACCAAAATTAGTAAAACCTGTTGAACCATTTGCTTCTAATGCACAACTAATTACAAAAGGTCCATCATCACTACTAATACCTGTAGTAGCAGCATCCGTACCTGTCGCTGGATTTGCTGTTCCAGTATTATTAAACCAAGTGCCATTTCTACCCCACCAAATCTTTCCAGCATCAATATCAAAAGCCATCATAATAATAGAATCTGCTGCAGTAAAACTTCCGTTTGTCCAAGCTGGAGAACTATTATTATTAACTCTATAACCTGTACCACTATTATTGTATTGATATTCATATCCTATTGGAGAATAACCACCATAACTTACGTTTGCAGTAAGCCAAGCTATATCTACTCCGCCATTTCCTACTATTCCAAATTTCATATTATAACCTGATCCTGTTATGTATTTCCATTCTGCGTACCACTTTCCAGCCGATACAGCCATAGTTGCTGAAGTACCTAACCATTGAGCATTTGTAGAAGCCAATGCACAATTACCGTCATCCATAGTTAAACCTGTGTTACGTGGAGTAATAGGATTTAAGGTACAAAAATTATTATCAGGTGTATCGGTTGCTTGATCGGCTGCAGTAAGACCAGCGGGTGTATAATTATTTGATCCAGCGGCATCATTTCCTAAATCCGAGGAATCTTTAAAATCTAAATAGAAACCATTCGTACCGAACGTAAGTCCGCTAACATCGATGGGCTTAAAAATTGTAGGTGTGTCACTGTCGAATTCACCAAAGCTTGTGGGAGTTAGTGCTAAACCATCAATGAAACATATCTCTGCCATATAACCATCAAAGAAAGGTGCACCACCATTACTTGAAGCCACAAAAGTCTCTACTGCTTCGTTCATGATACTATTTGCGCCTGCTGGATTTGTTGTTGCGCTAAAAACAGTTACCTCTGTTCCATTTATATAGAGCCTCATTTGTTGTCCGGCAGTTCCATTGTCAGAGTCCCAGACTGCTATGACACTATACCAGGCTGTGGGATCTTTGAAATACTGAGTAGTAGTTCTTCTTCCAGTTGCAGCACCACCTGCAACATTTATAAAATCCATAAAACCTGCATTGTTAAAATTAATTTCGGTGTAATTGCCACTACTGTGGCAAGAGAATAAACTATTAGCCCAGTAGGTATGATTGGCTGCAGTAGGTGACATTTTTATCCAAGAGGACCAAGTCCATTTTTTTAAGTTTCCTGCACCACCTGGTGTTCTAGATAATTCTGAACTACTTGCCGTGTTAAAACGACAAGAATTACTGCCACTTGCTACTGCTGCTGAGTTTGCTCCTAGAATGATAGGCATTAAACTGCCTCTGGAAATTCACCTAATGGTCTTGAGCCATTTGTATAAACATACAAAGCTGCAAGTTCATCAACGCTTGTGCAAGCATCTATAAGAGCTTCCATATCATTTGATGCAGTCCGTACTGCCGCACGATAAGTTGTTTGTTCTGCCGGCACTGAATAACTCTCTACTTCGGTTGCCTTGATGACATGCCAGTCTGTAGATGTTAATAAATTATTACTTTGACTTTTAATTTCTATTTTCTTTTTAGATTTTAAACCTTGAGTAGAAACAGTATCTCCATTGTCATCTACTTCAGTTGTGTCATCTAATTCTCTTGCAACAGCATTTCCATAAGAAGAGGTAGCGGTTGTACCACCAAAAGTAAGTGTTGGGTTAGTGTTGATATAATATTGTGTATCTTTAAAATTAGTATTATCGAAGACTACGTCATAAATGCCGATCGCTTCTCTTTCAGCGGCTGACCATAAACTAAATATAGCTCGAGGGTATTGATTTTCACCAATTGTAATTCCTTTATTGGTGTTTACCGTTTTTGTTATTGAATTGTTTTCTACTAATACAAACATATTATGCCACCGTTAAGGCTAAAGTAGATCCTACTTGAAGCCATTTTGAGTTATGATATCTGAATACGAATAAATCTGCAAGAGCACCTGTCGCTGTTAAAGTTGGGGCAGTGTCAGAAGGAAATTCGTATACAGCATTCCACGTTAAAGTATTCGTTCCCCCTGCATCTTGAATAACTAATAAAGAAATAAATTGACCTGTTTGACCATTAGTTGGTGCTGCTAAAATTCTGTTGGCTGTTAGTGTAACTTTAGTTATAGGCATTGCTTGTGCATCCCATACAATAGTTGCTGCATCTGTTAAACTTGTTTCAGGATTGTAAGCTGCATCATTGAAGACTACGTTTCCTGTACCGTTATTAGTAAATTCTATGTTTCCGTTAGCGGCATCTGCAATAGTTATATTGCCTGAGGCTGTACCATTGTTAGTATTTAAAATTAAATCTCCAGTTCCCTGTGTAGTAATTGTGGCATCTGCATTAAGATCACCGACCTGAACTGTATCTGTGCCAAGATTAACATCACCAGTTCCATTTGGAATAATATCAATATCAGCATTTGATACTGAAACTATATCATTACCATTAACATCTAAGTTACCACCTAATTGTGGTGTTGTGTCGTCAACAACAGCTGCAAGTCCTGTTCCAAATCCAGCGTCAACGATATCCGGATTAGTTCCATCATTCGCAGTTGCGTAAACAAGTACCGTTTCTCCATTAGCAATGGCAACACTACTTCCACTACCTGTAACATATTTAAAGGTTACGACTTGTGAACCGGAAGTTGCGTTTTTAATTATATAAAATTGTTGAACATCTAAAGGAATAGTTACATTTCTACCTGATGTAAGGGAGCCTGTAAATTCTATGATTCTATTTGCAAGAGTAGCCCCTGTGGATCCATCAGAAACGGATAAAGTTGTATCCGCACCATCTGTTACAGCTTGTGTTGTATAGCCACCAGAAATCTGTTCTATAATATTCCAGTTTGTGTTAGTAAGAGTCCCCCACGTACCAGCTTTTTCGCCGGTAGTCATAAGTTGTATTCCTAATCCTGTGTATGTTGAAGGCATATTTTCTCCTATTAAGCTGCGTGCTCATCTATGGTATATGATGTAGAGCCAGTGATGTCAACACTTGTGTATGATGTAGATCCGGTAATTGTATCGTTTCTATAATGTAAAGGAGATATTATTCCTAAAGCACCTGTCATTTCAAGCCCTGAAAGCCCAATAGACATATCATCAACAGTGAGACTGCCTACGGAACCTGTAGCTTGTAGACCGGTTAATCCTACAGACATATCATCAACCGTAAGAGAACCCACAGAACCTGTCGCTAAATTAGTGGCAGTAATAATAACAAGCTTAGCGGAAGTAATAGTAATGGCTCCTACAGAACCCGTAATACTTAAAGACCCCAACTCATAGGTCATTTCATGACTAAGAGAACCCACACTTCCTGTCGCCAATAAACTTCCTAATCCTTGAGAATGATCTGCACCATCATTAATACTTACTGTTCCGAGGCCTGCTCCTATTTGAGCCGGTCCAAGACCAGTAAGATCTAATAAGAAATCGTAATTGAGTGTTGGAGTACCTACACTTCCAGTGGCTTCTATACCTGTAAGAGCTGCAACAGTTAATTGAGTTGTGCTAAGTACAAAATCACCGCCCCAAGTACTCTCTCCCCATACATCTGCACCCCATGAAGTGGGACCCATACCCGCAGTCATTTCTAAGCCAGTTAATGAGACATCAACTGCATCTTCACCCCATTGGTTTGATCCCCAAGTATCTCTACCCCAACCCTCTACTGATTGAGCATATGCTAAAGTACCTAAAGATGATGTAATAGGAAGACTAGTTAATGTAAGAGTGACGTCAGCTTGTTGACCCCAGCTATTCTGGCCCCAGGTAGTGCCGGCTTGGTTCCAAGTGTTAGCCATAAGGATTTACCTCCTTACGACGTTAATCTTATGATCGCTGAGCTAGAATCGTTAGTAGGAAATTGAATTGTGAAAGTTCCAGAAGAAACAGTTTTGTCTCCTCCAAAATCAATAGAGCAAACGGCTGCGTTTGCTGTTAATCCAGTAACTGAAGATGAATTATAAATTAAACATCCTCTTGCTGTAAAAGAAGCTGATGTCCAAGATGTGTCTGAAAAATCTGTGAAAGAAGTAACTGTTGAAACACCTACACCGGTATTGGTAAGAGCATTTCCGCCAGATGTGTATCCTGAACTTGTAGTAGTAACTTCATAAGTATTTGTAGGATCAGCAGTAGGAGTAGATGCAACAACCCATTGAGTTGTAGTCGTTCCTAAATTAGCTGAGCCGCTAGAATATAAAGCTATTTTAAAAGCATTTCCTGCGGGTGTTGCTCCTGCAGTATCAAAGCTGTGTAGCCCTTTTAATAGCTCAGTTTTGAAAGTGTTTGTTAGTACTGATGATATTGCCATAATTTAATCCTTTGTTAAGGAGAAGGTGATTTAACTGGTATACGAATTGTACCATCAGTATAGTCATCTCTTCTTCTTCTTCCGAGTTGCGCTCCTGCAAACTTCTGTACCTCTTGTTTATACTTGTTTTCGTAAAGTGTCAACATATCCATTGGACCTTTTAAATATCCAAAAGCCTCTGTTAAGCAGCCATATAAAAGGCCATTAGCAAAGTATCTACTGAGATAGGTCCCACTGGTATTGGTCACTAGGCTCGTAGGTAGTGAATTATAATATATTCTAAAAGCATAAGTCGTATCGGGAGTAGGAGCTAAAAGAAGCCCTCCTGAAGTAGAATCAGTTAGTCCTGTGGCTCCTCCAAACATTGCATAATATTTAGGTTGGCCGGTAACATCTTGTCCTGTAAGACCTCCTGCTGGACCGGTTAATTTGGCCACATATTCTCTTAAATAAGTTACATCTTTTTTTTGTAAAAAAACTGAATTTCCTGTAACCGCTGAGGTAGAGTCAAATACTTCAACCGCTCTTATAAAGAGAGCGCCTGCTGGATTATTAATAGTATTGTCGTCTACGGCAAAATTTCCAGTTGCCATTTTTCTATCGGAATCCATAGGGAGATCATATAAAATTCTATTTTCTACATTTTCTATAAATCTGCCTAGAATAGCACCAGTAAAAACATTACTATCTACTTCAGTATAACTTCTAATGTCAGCTTCTAATGTTGCGAGTGTGTATGCAGCCATAATTATTCATTACCTCTACTTGCAATAGTCCGACAACTAGAGCAGCTTTTTTTATATTTCTTATGCATATTACAATGTGTTGGCTTTGGATTGGGCGCCACTACTAATACCTCTTTTTTACCAAATAATTTTTTAATAAATTTAAACATTATGATCTATCATTTACGGGTCCGCCGAAAACGAAAAAACCTCCTCCTGTTGCTATACTAGTCGCAGCGTTGACTAAAGTAAAACTAAAACTATCACTGACCGGTAGCGTTGATGGCTCTCCTGCGTAAGGAATAGTACTGTCAATCTTAGTGATGATATAAGATCCATAAATTTTAGCTCCTGATGTATGAGCTGCCGCTGTTGTTGAAACCGGAGTATTTCCATAAGAAGGAGCAGCCGTTCCTCGTGTGCAGCCTGTTAAAGTATGAGTGCTTCGTCCAGTATATTCAATGGTTTCACTCGTAATTTTTCCGTATTGTAGTGAAGACTGATCTGTGTCAGTTGCTTCAATAACAATATATCCTGAGGTAGGAAATTTCGAACCATCGGTTAGTACAATAGAAGTATCTGTAGCTGTAATTGTTGTAGCTAAAGTTGTGTTTAATTCAAAAGTAGATACTGCAACCCCTCCCACAGGATTTTTAACTTGATAAAATCTAACTGCATCTCCTGTAGATCGTTGGTGTCTATTTTGATTTACAATAACCGTAGTTCCTGCTTCAGTTGTAAAAGGATTATCATCTAAAGGAGCCGGGGTAGGTAAAGCTACTCTTGCGGGTCTTGCTCTTTGTAAAGCTTGAGGATCTGCGCTTGTAGGTTTAGGTTGTAACTGAGGTTGTTTAGGCTCAAATTCTGAAAAATGAACCCAGGCCCCATTCCATTCTCTTACCATTTCTAAATATGGAAAAACTTGTCCCGATCTATCTGAGACGGCAAGTGCGTGTTTTCCTGAAGCAAAAGTAGTCATAATTAAGCGTTAGGATAGTAAACCTTAGGAGCAATATAAGTACTTGTAATATCGCCATCCTCTTTTACGGCTCTAGCCAATTCATCCTCATAATAAAGTTTTAATTCTTGTGATCTTTGAGGCACATTTTTTTGCGATAAATAAAATGCTAAACCTGCTGTCATACAAGGTGCGAATCGATAAGGCACATTTACTGCATTACCATAAGCACCGGCATCCTGCACCCTTCGTGAATAATATAAATTTAATTTATTTCCATCCTGAGCTGCCCCGGGAGTGAGATATATAGTTAAAGTTGTTCTATCAATAAATCTTTGAATAAAAAAAGAAGTAGGGGTTCCTTTTGCTGTTTTATTAGAATAGCCTTGATACTGAGATCGACTTACCTCACTCATTGGAGAATCAATACTAGTAGAAGTAATTCTATAATTAACTTCTAATATATTATCCATTCCAGTTCCGTGTTGAGTGACTGCATCGGCACTTGAATGAGTTGCAGCCGTTGTGCCATTAGATCCACGAACAGCTCCTGTAAGATTTGCTGCGCCTGTCGCGGAAGATTTTCCTGTGTATCGAATCGTTTCAGAGTTAACGGTAATGGTTCCTCCTCCCTCATCAGCGCCGGGCATATCTGTGACACTTGTTAAAGGAATATCGGTAACCGAGGCATTAATGCCTGCAGATAAAGTGGTTGTTAAACCGTTAGAAGTACCATCTTGAGGGGTTCTATAAGTAGTGTAGACATTTTGTCCATCTACTAAAGTAAAGCCTTGATTGGCTATTTCCCAATAATGAAGTCCTCTATTACTCCATTCAGAAAATAAAAGATTTAAAGATCGTTTAGCTGTCTTTAATTGATAACCTGAAACGTTTTGTAAACCAATTCTTTCATAAGCTTCTTCTACGATTTCGTCAATCGGAAGTGTCTTATCAAAAGAGTATGAATGAGAAGTAATATTAGCCACAGAAACCTCCTAGGCTCCAGTGATCGTTACTGTAACGCTGCCACTTGCTCCAACTAAATTATAAACAATTCCATTTTGGAAAAGTATACCAGAACCTGGAACATAAACTTCTAGTCCCTCTGTTCCAAATTTATAAGTAGCTTTTAAATTACCTGCTGCCGCCGCACCTGTTGTTGCTGCATCATACAAAAGTAAAGTAGACGCCGCTATTCCTAATCCTTGAATAGAAGTAATTCTAGCTCTACCTGCTCTTGATAAAGTATTAGCACCTATAACCGCCATGTTTAAGGTTGTTTGGTCGCTTGAAAAAGATCCGCCGCCTGACATATGTTTTCTCCTGTTAAATTGTGTGGGCCGAAGCCCACACTTAATTAATTATTATTATTCTTAGCCATTAAAGTTTTGCAAATAAGAAATAGATAAGTAACCAGTACCAGCACCAGTATTAGTTGCATTACCTGAAACTATAACATCTGTACCAACATTATTAGTTGCTGCTCCAGATATATCTGCCCAACCGACTGCAATACCAGTTTTAGCTGCTGTAACTCTGTGATTACCTGCAGAGCCAATTGCTTCTGCTGCTACATAGTAATCAAGATCAGTTCCGTCACCAAAGTTTACTGTAGTTGCTACACCGTTAAATGCTATAAGAGCTAGAAAATTAATTTCTATAATTCTTGAATTAGCAGGTAATACAATTCCTGTATCCACAAAACTTCCAGCTGAAAGAGCTGCTTGAGTTAATAGTCCTGATGATTGAGTCATTTGTACAAAACCCGTGTTTTTTAATGAACCAAGTGTTGTTCCTGTAGTATATTTAATCGTTCCCGCTTTTATCGGTCCCGAAAAAGTTGTGTTTGCCATGTTATATTCCTCCTAATTAATTATTACTAGTTTGCTGTTGCGTCTCTCAAATTATTTGCTTGAACATACGTAAACGTAACACTTACTTGACCTGTAGTTGCAGTAGTTCCTGCAGCTATAAGAGTTGCTGTAATTTGTGTATCAGCATCAAATCTATCAGCTTCATCTAAAGCGCCATCAGCTATTGAAGAAGTTTCTCCTAAAGCTTTAACGTTAGTGTTAGCTATAAAGTATGCTGCAGATCCTGTTTTTCCTACAGATACAGTTGCTGTAGTACCAGAGTCACTTACTACTGCACATCTAATTGTAGTTGTAAGTAGTTGTGAGTTTTTTGGTATTACACCTACGTTATAAGTAGTTGTTCCAGCTGCTAATGCTGCGTCAATCATAATTGACTGAGACATTACAACCTGACCTGTGTTTCTTACATTATCGCCAAGTGTTGTTCCTGTGGTATATTTAATCGTTCCCGCTTTTATCGGTCCCGAAAAAGTTGTGTTAGCCATGTTATATTCCTCCTAGAATATATAAATGTAGTCCCTAGGGATGTCGACTATACGCGTCTACACTTATTTCTTTTATTTAAGTTGTATAGTACTTAATCTATACCCCAAATTTAAATTTGGCGCAAGTGATCCTATGGTTTTTGTATGATTTTTGATAGCGCTTAAGTGGCTATCGAAACTTCGGCCTTGGCTTCTTCAATTTGGTTAACACGGTGAGCTGTTCTAGCTTCTTCTAACTTGATCTCAGTGACGATTTCTCTGATCTTATCGTCAATTTTAACCATGTCTAGAGTATATCTACCTGATTCATTATACTCTTGTTCCCAACTCAACTCCAAGGACTTTTTCTGTTTGTATAGTTCTTGTGTCATTTATAACTTCCTCATAAGTTATCCATTTACCTTTTTTATTGGTAAATCCATCAGACTCAAATAATACCTCTTTTTTTCCCAGTTTGTCAAGGATTGAATTTTCTATATCTATAGCATTATCCCTACACTCAACCTTAAAGTCAGCATAATAACCATGGTATCGAATTTGAATTCTGAAGTTTTTCATAAGGAATTTCTATCTTTATAAAGTAAATAGGGCGATTTTAAGGCCGCCCTATTAATTCTTTAAGTACTACGTACCCTCAACACCGAAAATACCTCTAGGGTCAGACACGCCAAAAACGTATCTTGCTCTAGCTTTGTATCTTACGTTGCCAGTATCGAAATCGCCTTCCATTTTAGTAGTTAATGGGGCTCTGTCGAAGTGTTTCATACCATTTGGAACATCTGTGATAATGTACCAAGCATCGCTATCTGTTAGGTAGTTGTTCACTCTGTATCCAGAAGGAATCATACCCATAGATTTAACTGCATTGATATCATTGTCAGCAGTTCCTACTCTACCTTGAGATTTCATCAATCTCTCAGCTTGGAACTGATTAGCCGGTGGCACAATCATCTTCACACCTTTAGCAGCAATTTTTAAACCTCTTTCATCAGTCATAGCAGCGATATCAATTAACGCTTGCTCCAATGATGTTTCGTTTAAATCCGCTTGCGTAGTAAGAGTATTTGAAAATACTCCTGCTAGTGTTGGATGAGCTGTACTAAACAAAGAAACGGCATCTCCTGAATCATAGTTGTCTGTTGTAGGCAACCCTTGAATCAAAGGAAATACTGCTTTTACTTGCTTAGTGTTTGCCATCGATCTAGCCAATGCTTTTGTGTATCTAGAAGATAGTTTGTCGTACAGGTTATCTTCAATAGCTTCCTCAGTGATAGCAAAAGCGAGAGCAATTGTCTCGTTAGTGTATCTTGCTGTGAAAGTTTCTTGCGCTTGGTCAAAAGCAACCCCAGAACCTTCTGGTTTTACTAATGCGTTAGCGAAACCTGACAACATAACTTCTTCTTCAAAAGCTCTGTCAGATGACTCAGTCGTATAAATTTCTGCCGACTGATTTTCGTATTGTTTGTACTCCAGGCCAAATAAAGCATTTAAACCTGGCTCTAGTTCTTTAACTAGTTGATTACGTGATATTGCCATAATTTACTCCTTATATGCCTGCGCTATTGTTTCCGAGAATGTGCTCATTAATCATAACTCTCCATACGCTTCCGCTTACGGATACATCTTGATTTTGAGTGTCTCGAGTAAGACCTAGTATCTTGATCTGATCTGTACCTACGCCTGTTGCTCCGATTCTGTTCCCTGAAATGTAATTCGGGGATCCTGAACCAGTACCAACCACGATTGGTGAACATTTACCTACTGAACCGGGGTTCGTTAGGGATGTTAATTGTGTTCTCATTTCAAACATCGTTTGAGGATTGTCATTAATGAGGCACACGTGATCGGCTGCTGCAACGCTAGGTGCATAGTTAGACCAAGTAGGCTTACTTGTTGTCGGGTCAGTATAAAAACTGCCGTTAAGTGATCCTAAGTTGTTAACACCACCAGCAACAGCAGATAAAATATATCCACTATTCTGTAGTATTACTAACTCATGATGGTTGATTGCAGCAGAACCTGAAGCTTTCATCCATTCACTTAAACCGCCGTTATGATCTGCCTGTCCAACATTTCTGAGTGGTCTTAATCCAAAGGCCACTGTAGATTGATTAGCCATGCTTATCTCCTTGTGTAGACTACTATCCGCAGTCTACGGTTAATAAAATTTCGTTGGTTGGAATTGTTAAAAAATTAACGCTTCTTACCACCGAAGGTTGTACGAGACTGTCGATCAATATTGATCGGCATACTCCTATGCTGCTCCTTCATTAAATCGTTGTCTACCGCTTCGATTTGGTCCATTCCTAATTTAGCAAAATGGTCCGATCTTTGCTTCGCGATTTCTTCCGGTACCCTTGTCAGCACAAGGCCTCCGTGCCCGATCACCCCTGCATATCTGCCATCTGTCATTGCTGGATAGTCATCTTCTGGAAATTCGTCGGCTCTTACTAATTCATACCCGGACCTTAAGCGTCCTTGTACGTTTTTCGTGTCGAGAAACCCCATGATTTCTACCCTGACCCATCTGTGTCTGAATCCAGCTGGCGCGTTGGGCGTATCTAAGTACGATGGTGGAGTCCAAACTTGCTTACGTTTATCTTTTTCTCTCGTTTGGCTCGCACGGGAAGTAGGTTTTGTTTCTTGTTTCATATGCTTATTCTCCCTCCGTGAGTTTTAGTTGTCTTGCATACTCTTCTAGTGGCACACGCAATTTTTTAGCGATTGCTACTTGTGAAGGTGTGAGTTTCACACTTTTGCGACCAGCCCTTGCATTCCGTGTTGCAGAAGCAACATTTTGTGTAGGTTTATTAATCGTCTTGTCTACAGTATTACCAAATTTCTGGGGGAATTCAAGTCTTATTCTCTTATCAATCTCTTTATAATAAGAATCTGACTTTGGATCGAACCCTTCTTCTTCGGTAAGTTTTCTATGTAGATCAAAAGCGGTGTAGGTCATGGCATTATCTTTACCAAACCATTCATTATTTTCCGCCCAATCCTCTGCTTGTGGATCTGGTGGCGGGGTTTGTTGAATAGGATACTGAGCGGCAGGACCTCGTTTTTTTGTATTCTCTCTAGCAGTTTCTTCCATTTTTTGTCTGCTTTTGATTTCTGCAAGTTTACCCTGCTCATATCCTAATTGTGAGATAGCCGTTAAAGCCTCAACCTCAGCTTTTTTATCGTCGGCTTCTCTTGAAGCACCGAGTTTAGCTTGGGCCGCTGCTAAAGATGATTGAATCCTATTCTCCATTTCCACGGCATAGTCTCTATCTAACGTCGTGGCTGTATGGGTCATCTCATCGCGTTCTCTCATCACACGTTTAGCATAAACAACAGCTTCTTCTTTTTGTCGCTCAGCTTCACGCATTTTTCTGGTAAGTTTAGCAATACGTTTTTTAACGCCTTCACTATACTCCTCCATCTCTTTCTTTTGTTCGGTGACTTCTTCTTTTACTTCTTCCTTTTTAGCTTGGTCTTGGTCGTCCTTGCTATCTCGAACATCCACTGACTCATCAGATTTCTCAGGTGTGTCATCGGACTTAGTATCGTCTTGAGTAGTTTTTTCATCTTTGACTTCTCCTCCTTCTGCTTTTTTATCTAGATCAATTTCGGTTGCTTTTTCATCAGCCTCACCAACATCAATCAGATCGTCTATTTTTTCTTCTGTGTCTGGCATAGTTCCTCCTATGTTTAAATTTCGTGGAATATATCTTCAGGGTTTTCCACGGTCGCTAAAACTTCATCATCATTGAGAAGTCTAACTTCACCCCCATCTATTTTCATTCTGGATCCAGCATATCTAGCAAAAATAACCCAAGTTCCTTTTTTACACCAAGGTCCTTCGGGAAATCTTTTTTCATCTTTATATGCATCCGGTCCTACTTCTAAAACAAGCCCACAAGTCGATGCCACCTGTGAACGTTCTATAACGTCATCCGTTATAAGAATACCACCTTTAGTTTTCTCCTTCATTTTGAAAGGTAAAACTAAAAGTCTCCAACCCGTTGGTTTAGGTAATTTAGTAGATTCTAATGTTATTTCTTTTTCTTTAGGTTCTTGATTATATTTTTCTTGAAGTGCCTCTTTATGTTTTGGGACTTCCTTTTGGGCTGATACTGATAACGGTTCCGTCATTTTTTTGCTCCTTTTTATCTAGCAGGGTGGATATTTCCTGACTCATATACTGATACGTTCTTAACTGTCCTAACATATATTGATATTTCTCCATATTGTCAACACCCCCTGAAACCATGGCTGCGACAACATCATCATGTCTCATTTTGATAATTCTTCTAACCTTATCTATAAATACTAATTCTTCCATTATTTTTTCCTCCTTTATTCTTTAGGGTTTTCATAATCTTTTAGAACTTGAATTTTCTCTTCCGCAGAAGCTACTTTATGAAGTTGGCAATCTAATTCTTTTTGAATGTTAACATGATCGCTAATCGCTACTGATTTCTCCAATATTAATTTAATAACAGCATCGGCTGCTGCAATCTCGGCTTCATATTGTTTTTCTAGTGCGTCTATTAGGACTGCTCTCATTAAGATACTTTCTGCAGGCTTACTGCATTTGGACCTTTAGGACCTTCTTCAATATCAAAAGTTAACGCTTGACCTTCTACAAGACCATTCATACCCGCATCTCTAACTGCAGACACGTGTACAAAAACATCTTTTTCTTTGTCTCCTCTTTCAATGAAACCAAAACCTTTAGTTGCATTAAACCATTTAACTTTTCCTTGTATACTCATTATGCTGATTTTCTTTCTCTCGCCATTTTTTTAAATGTTTTTGCTAAAGCTTTGGCACGACCTGTACATCCTGGTTTTGTAATAGGAGTACATTTACCTTTCGTTCCTCTAGCTTTAATTGATTTATTAACTTTTTGAATCCAGCCACCTTTTTTATAGCCACGATTTAATTCTGAATGAACTCTGGATATTTCAGCTCTTCGATTTGGATTTGAAGGTCTAGCTTCAACACGACCTAGTTCTTCTAATAGGTTCGTACGTCCACCGCCATAATATCCTGCTCTTCCACCTTTAGCATAAACACTTCTTTTAGTTTTCATTGGACGTGCTGCTGTGGAATCAAAATATTGTGGCACTATTTATCCATTGTAGAAACAGCAGAGTACGCTCTGTTACCAGCTGCTTTCTCAGCACCTTTAGATTCGTCTCTTCTGTCTTTAAAGCTTTGAGATTTCTTACCATCTCTTGCACCTAAAGATTCATCAAGTCTATCGTTATAGCCTTGTTTTTTCTCTGTTTTAGAATATGGGAATCTAGGTTTGTAGGGTCTATTTCCAAAATCGTTTCTCATTATCTTTTCGCTGCTCCTCCGCCTCTTTTAGCGATACCCATGGATTTAACACGACCGCCTCTTTTATAAGCAGC
>Ga0209337_1001321_pt1 | contig 18948 bp, 13 predicted proteins | sample LinPmetageLP53_FD_184044 | JGI IMG/M metagenome (GOLD analysis project Ga0209337, IMG submission 184044) | Marine viral communities from the Pacific Ocean - LP-53 (SPAdes) (version 2) | ecosystem: Environmental > Aquatic > Marine > Oceanic | place: Pacific Ocean | collected 2010-02-08 | reverse complement strand
TTTTTAAAGGGTTTTAGTATTCTTTCTGTGAAAGTTGCTTTAAATTGTAGACCCCCTAATGTTGAACCATCTACTGATAATTTTACACCTCCTGAAACGGTAAAATCAGATGTGATTGCACTTCCTACTGTCCAATTAGCTGTGTTATCATGAAATATTGTTTGAAATCCATACTCTGATAATAAATCAGGGCTTAAATTTTCTGATTTAAATGATATGTTTTTATAATCTAATGTATTGTTATAATAACTATCATCATATATGCTTTCTCTAGTATAATGTTCTGATTTATTAGGATCGTTTTTACCATATAAATCATAATTAAGATTATATTGTTTAAAACCCTTTATAGGTCCTAAATTAAATATTTTTTCTCTTTCATCTATACTATGGTTAATTAAATTAGTACCTGAAATTATTAAATTTCCTTTACTGTCATCTATTGTGGTTCCGTTACTACTTGAATAAATAAAAGTACCTGGTTTTATTTTATTACCATATAATCTTGAGGGGATTGATATTACATTAATCTTATCATATAATGTCCTATTACCCGCTAAATAATCAGCATCACCTAATCTATTAGCTATATCTAATTTATTGTTTTTATAAAATAAATGATCTAATTGGTAATATTTTACCGTATTTTTAGAATCTGTAGAGCCACTACTAAAAGTGTCTAATATGGATGATGTATATTCAAATCTTTCAACTGTAAATCCTGCTGTTGCCGCTGAGGATGAAATAAATGTAAATTGTTTATTAGCGTTGAAGGGTACTCTAGATACATCATCAGGACTAAGTGATTTGAAAATCGCCATTCAGGTACATTTTAGTAGTCTAATTTAACTCTAACAAGTGCTTCTGTTGTGAAGTCTTTCTTCAATGGTTGGCTTAATTTTGCTACAGCTAATAAGTTATTATCATCATTGTATAAACCTACTGTTGTTACATAAGTTGTAGGTGAATCAACCATTGTTGTATTATTAAGATTTCCATTTGTGTCTATGTAGCTTGGGTTAGAAGAATAGTTATATTCACCATTTTTAACTCTTACAAACATATACTGTGATGATACTCTTTCTTCACTGTCTAACTCAAATGATGCTCCCCGCTGAATAGCACCAACCATTTTTAAATTCATTTTCTCATTTGTATTACCTGTTGGTACTATAAAATGAGTTCCAGTGTCTTCATCTATTAAGGCATCTTCATTAAAAATAATAACACCTGCCTCTGGATAAACAAAACCATAAGATCCTTTATTTGCGTTAGTTGATTGATTAAGATTAGTACCAGTCATTACCCCATCTGTACCTTCTACTAAATTAAATTGTCTTCCTAAATTTGTTACTACAGCAGAACCTGTTAGTGTTATAGAATCATCTGTAAGAGTGTAGGCAGTACTATTACCATCATCTAATTTTAAATTTAAAGAACCTGCTTTTAAACCATGTTTATACCTTGCTCTAGATATATTAACTACATAAATACCACTTGGTTCATGGCCATTAAAAACAAAATTTGAATTTTCATCTCCAAATACTAATTGAGCATATTGTCTGTAAATACATTTAGTTGCTGTGTTTTCTAAAGCTCCTGCTGTGTTTGTAAAATTTGCAGCGCCTAATCCTGTTTTATGACCATAAGAAACTGTAAATTCTGGGTTACCTTCTCCTTGGATTTCGGTACCACCTCCATTAGGAACTGTCTGATTACTAGCAGAAGTATAAACTTCTATAAAAAAGTTACCTTGACTAGTTGCTGTTGTAGATGCTGCTTGTACAGAAGCTGTAAATATTTGAGTTGTTAGTATATTTACATCGTTACTCCAAGTATTACTAACTACTTTGTCTGTACTTACTGCTGTGTCTTCTGGATTTAATCTATTGTATGTTGCCATTTTTTATTATGTTAATGTTACTCCTGTTACTCCTTGAGTGTTTGATGTTGCTATTACTTCTTTAGTTATTTCAACAGGAATTGTTACTCTAGCTCCTGAATCAACACCCTCAATAGTTAAAGTAGTTAATAATTTTGTGTTGGTTCCAAATAATGTTGTACTATTAATTGCTGATAGGGAGAATGAAGTTCCTCTAATAGTTTCGCTTAAAGCTGAATTACTAAATGGTCTTGCTGTTGTTGTAGCTGTAGCTCCTCCTACACCCTCAAATGCTACTAATAATCTTCTGTCTGCAATTGTAGCTAAATAACCTCCTGGTTCTGTTACGTTTGCTAAACCTTGGAAATTTAATGTGTTTGGATTTACTGAAGTTGAAGCACCAAGTGATAATTGAATTTTAGACACATTAGCAGTTACAATAGGCATTTTTGTTGTTCCTCTTGGTAATGTAACTAACTTATGAATCATAATATTATTTTCATCAGGAATTGCTTCTAAAAGAGGCATATTCTCAATTGCTTCTCCAAAAAATTGTGAACCATTAGGATGGTTTTCATTAAATAAAGTATAATCAATTTCATCATCTGCTAATGCAAATTGTGTAATGTTAAAAGAACCGTCTCCTCTTGCAAGTAATTCACGTCCTCTTTTTGTTAAAATTGCATCTACAGTGATGCTTGTATTGTCTAAATATCCCATTGTTGTTGTGTTTTGTTATAAATATAATATGTTTTTAAAAATTTAAAGTTTTCGTAAAGGTAATTTTTCAACTCCTGCTGATGATTTTAATCCTGCTTTGTCTAAGTAAAAAGATAAGTTATCTCTAATGTCTTTATCTATATTGTCTGGTATAATAACAAATCCTTCATCACCCACATCATTTGCTAGTTCTGATGGTTTGTCTATGTCTGCTATAATTGTGTTTGTTTCTTCTAAATATGAAATTTGATAAATGGCACTTCCTTGAGTAGTAGCTCCACTCCAATAATGTTGTAATTCAACTCCTATTATACCATTAATTCCCACTCCTGTATCATTTCCGTCTCCTGTTGTTATTCCACTTGTCATAAGATCATGAGGTCCTTGCATAATAGGTAATAGAAGATAATTAGGTATGTGTGTTGCTCTGTCGACCCCATCTATATAAATACTACCAAAAACTTGAGTACCATTTAGGGTAGAGGATGCATCACTATATTTTTCTAAGTCAATCTCAAATGTGCTTATACTTTTAATTCCCGAATCAGAAGATAATGTGTAATTACCTTGGTTTTGTTTTTGGCCTAAATTTAATGTCCCAAATAATCTATACTGACTTTCAGAAGCAATTGGTATTAACATTGAATTAATAAATGTTCCTAAGTGTGTCATACTACTATTAACAAGAGTACTACTACCTACAGTAAGATCTGTTAGCCCAAATGTTATTTCAGTAGGCCAAATTTGTCTAGTTAATGGGTTGCTTTTTAATGTTAAAGTATCACTATTCATTGTGTTATCATGGTTTCCATAACAAAATACATTTTGTGTGTTGCTAGTATTTTTAAAAGTAGCTGGAGCAGCTTCTAGAACATCAATGTATCCTGCTTGGATTCCTTCTCCGGTTGTTATTCCGTTTCCATCTATTCCTTTATGTTCTATGATTTTCTTTAAGTATCCTTGATTGAATTTAGCTTTGTAAGAGTCTTTTAACTGATGAGTAATTTTATCATCTAATAATTCTATATTAAATCCAGACCCATCTTTAAGATCATTTGCAATGTATCCATTTATACCATCATAATTTTCATTTTTAAGATCAATTGTAGTAATTTTATCCGTGTACTTATCAATTAACATAATTTTTTCTATGTCAAGATATGAATGATTTTTAATAGTAACTAAATCATCATCTTCCCCCTCAGCACCTATTAATGATTTACCAAAGTAAATTGCCGCTGATTTTTGTTCTGCTACTGGATTTAAACCATAAGTTACATCTCCCTCATTATATTCATTAACTTTTGCCCCTGTTAATTTTGATCCATTGTAACGTGGATTATTCCAACCTGCTAAGTCTATTAATCCATCATCAAATTCAACGTCTCTTTGTGGGTTGATTTCTTCTAAAAGTATGTTAGAAATAGTACATGTTGTAGTAGCGGTTGATTGAAAATAAAATCTATTGTATTGGGTTGTAGGTGATGTTAAATTAGGAATTGTATTAGTGTAAGTACCATCTGCTGTAATGGTATTAAAAGTTTTTTGGTTGCCATTAGGACCTAATATTCTTGCTAATATTGATGGAGTTCCTGTTCCTGAAAAATTAGTTACTGTAAAAGTAAGTTTATATTTTGCATTTTTCTTTGGTGTATAATTATTGAAATTAAGGTTTGCTTTTTTACTATTTCCCGCACCTGTAAATACGATAGTATTACTATTAATTGTAATTGTACTATCATCTGGTCTAAATTGTCCTTGTAAATTATTTAAACCAGAATCTACTAATTTAAGTGTTTTATTTTCATTTATTGACTTGCTTTTTATTTTACTAACTTTAGAATTTATAAAATTACCTTTAGGAGTTAAAATGTAAGATCTTAATTTATCTGAACCATCTTGTTCCCATACATTACTGCCTGACAATGCTTTTGCTATATCTATGGATGTATTATAATTTCTATGAGCATTACTTGAAGAAAGCGCTGTGTAAGATATAACTGCTGATCCTAAGGTTCCATCTAATAATGATATATTATTATTTTTATGAAATGATTGTGTTATTTCATTTAAAGTACCTTCGTAAGTTGTATTGCTTACTATTGGGTGATATCTTCTAAATTTAGGTCTTTCTAAAAAATGGGGTTCAATTAGTACTCCTGTTTTATCTATTGACTTTTGGGGTGTAAATTTCTTAATTAAATCAAATAAAGTATGGTCTAGGAAAGAAACCCATCTTGTAAAGTCAAATATATTATATCTGTCTTTTCCTTTTTTTAATTTTTTAAAATATTGGTCAACTAAAGGTTTAAAATCTTCATATGTTTCTGATGTTTCTTCTCTAGGATCTCCTAAAAATTCATCTAAACTAAATGTACCTAAAGTATAAATTATATCTTCATTTATTTCATTTTGAGGTGATAAAAATACACCAACATTACTAAAATCAGGAACTTGTCTTTCTGATGAAGGTAATCTTGATAAAATGTCGGGTGATAAAATATCATCATCCGTGGTTCCTCTATCTATTCTTATTTTATTATTTACAGGTGATTTTCCTATTGTGTTAGGCGTAGGTAAATGATGTTCTTCAACTATTTCTTCTACATCTTCATCATCAAAATATGTAAATCCATCTAAGTAATCTATGTCTGTGTTGGGGTGGTGTGATTGTAATAAAGGTATACCTGCAACAGTGAATGGAGGGGTTAATCCTGTGTTCATTACTGCACCACCTTGAATAACGGTATTATTAGATGCATTAGTGTTTGGTGGATTTATAACTGTTCCCCCCACTTGTGATGTTGTGGCCTGAGATAAATCTAACTCAAAAGATAAAGGATATCTTACAATTAAATGATCAAATGATGATGATATGGTATTACCCCCATACATTAAAGGTTCTAAAGCATGTTTTTGTAAAGTATTATGGTTTAATAATTCACCAAAATAATATCTTACTTCTGACATAGAACCTTTAAAACTTAAATCAAATACACTTCTATCATCTCTTAAATTAAAACCATTTAAATTAGAGATACCATCATCATTGTTTGTATAAAAAGAACTTGTAATTATGCCTCCTTTACTGTAATCTATTATTCCTCCTAAAAAAGCATTACTAGGAGCTCCTAATTCTTCTATTCTTACATTTCTAATTTCTGCTGTGTCATTTATTGCTGCACTAGCTAAGAAAAATTCAAGAAATAAATCTCCATCATTATTAGTTAGATTAGTATCTATTCTTTTATTAGTGTGATTTATATATGTTGCTTCAAAGGTAGTTTGATAATATGTGTAACTAGAATCAGTAATAGCTGGACCATTATTGATTGCATTAAAAGGATCTAATTGTTGATTTGAAATATTTTCTGTTCCAACATGGGCTCTTAAATTAAAATCTGTTGTTGTAGCTTCAAAACTTAATCTGTATTTGTGTCCTAATTTTAACTTATTAGATATATTTTGTTTTATTTTAATTTCATTAGTATCTGTAGGAGTTGAAGTAATTTCTACTTTAATACCATTACTTACAGATGAAAAAGTAGCATGATCATTAGTTCCTCCACTAAAATTACTTGGGGTAGAAGATAAATTACTCCAATCACTTCCTACTGTTATGCTTGTATTTCCAGCTGTTCCTCCTGTGTTTTGAGTAAAAGTTACAGTGTCTTCAGAAGCATTAGTTGTTGATGTCACAATATTAATTCTACCAGCGTGACCTGTAATTGCCCCTTCTACAGCTGCTTTAAATGATAAAGTATTTTCTTCTATAGTTCCATCTGAGTGGAAGGCAGTATTACCATTTCCTAATAAGGATCCATTTAGGGCTGTATTACTAGCTATTCCTTCATATTTTTTTGAAGTACCATCTGTAGATATAAGTGTTATTGTAACATTAACTCCTGTTTGACCCGAACCTTGATCTGTTATAAATATGCATGATGTAGATGCTTGAAATCCATCACCATTATCTTGTAATATCCAATTATCAACAGTTTGAGCACTAGCATTAAAATTAGTAAAGGTTCCGTTTAGTATTAAACTTCCTGTGTCTGAATAATAACGACTACCAAATGATTCAGCATTAGTGATTTCATCTATAGTTACTGAAGAAGTATAATGTAATACATTTCTTAAATAATTTGATTGATAGGCCCCTAAATGTATAGTTGAATCACTACCTGAAATTCCATCTGTTCCTAAAGATATATTCCAGAAATCCCCATTAAATATAGGGAAATATTCTGAATCATGAAGTATTTCTTTTACGGATATATTATCCATTACTCCTGCTACTCCATCTCCTGCGAATATATTTATATTATCTCCATTAGAAGTAAAATTATGAGAAATTATACCATTACCTATTAATGTACCTTTTCCAACCGTATTATCTACACCCCCTGAGCTCCCAAATCCAATTGCATTTGTTCCTGAAGTATCTGAATATTCTAATATAGTAGCAGATACATTATATCTTTTTCCTGCTACCATTGTGCTCGTAGGAACAATAGGACTAACAAAATCTGTACCTGCGTCTGATTCAAAAGTTACTCTATTTTTATTATTAACAGTTGCTCCTGTTCCAACAGTTACATTTATTGTGTCTGCTAACTCAATAGGACTTGTTAATTGATGTCCTGAAGAAGTAAGTATGCTTGAAGTAAAATGGAGTAAATCTAACTTACCATATTGTGTTTTATCATCTATAGCAAAGAAATCACTACTACCCGTATAGGGATGTACAATTAAATGTAAATCTGAACTAGACAAACTTTGTGTTGTATGGTTTGTTAATGAAAATAAATGATAAGCATCTGATCCTGATCTTGTGGGTTTAATTCTAAATTCAACTGTTTTAGCCGATGCTGAAGGTTTTAATATCATAGCATCTGTGTTTGAACTTGTCCATGATGTTTGAATAAACGTTCCCTTTTTATCTTTATCAAAAGAGTTACCACTTAATACTTGAGTAAATTTATTGTAAGTATATAATTTAAATTCATCTCTATTAGGATCTGAACTACCAAATTCTTTAATGTCTAATACTGTGTCTGGAACACCATAACAATTAATTAATGCTCTTAAACCTCTTTCTGTTCCTTTGGTTTTTAAAAGATAAGGTGCATTATGGTATAAACGTTTCCATACTTCTTTTGTTATATCTTGTTTTGCAAAAACTTCATTAGAACCTGTTATAACAGTTGAAGTATCATTAGTTACCGTTGATTGACCGAAAATATAATTTATTAAATCTTCATTTTCAAATTGATCGTAAGCTTCTATTCCTAAATTTTGTAGCATATAATATACTAAATTTTTAGAAACACCTAATTTGTGGCTATTGTCTGTTGTTTGTGTTATTTCTTTTACATGTGTCCAAATAGGATCAAAATGTTCTCCTATCATATCACAAAATAACTCAAATGGTTGATTTTCTTCTCTATCCCCTATAAAAGTAGGGACTAATTTCATTAATCTGTTTGGGTTTTGTTTATCAAAAATTGAAGCTGATGATAACTGTCCTGAACCCTCAGTGATAGAATTATCTGTGCTACCTAACCAAGCTAATGCTTCTGATGAAGTTGTATGTGATTGTATGTAAGGTTCTTTTTGTGGGTGGCCTATAAGATGAATTTCTTCATATCTTTCACCATCTTTAGGCCATGAATACGCACCAGATTCAAAATATAAATATTGTTCATATCCACTAAAACCTTGAATTAAGTTTTCTTTTTTAAGTGAAATAGAAGAAGAAGAGTCTAGTATTATAGTATTTAAAGATGATCCTGATATTGCATTTAATTCATGTATTTGTTTATCATATACTTCTATTAATTTTAATTTATATTCAAAGTTTTTTAGTAATTCAGTTGCACTACCAAAGTGTACAAAATTTTCAAAATGGGTAGGAGTTACTGTTTCAAAATCTAAGGAGGATGTGTCTGTAGGTCTTACATATCCGTAATCTATTTCGGGTACTTCATATCCATCTAATTTACTTAATAATTTTTGATAAGATGAAGTTGTTGAAGTATTTAATATGTCATCATATGATCTAAAAGCTGTGGGTACTGAACTATTTAATCTAGTATCTATTTTAAAATTAGGACCCTTTAAAGGTACTGTTGTATCTACAATGGGTAATAGACCTAAATCATAAGTTAAAATAATAGGATCTACTATATTTTCTACTATAGATACTTTATCTCCTATTTCTAAATTTTCTAAAAGAGGTTCTAGTAATTTTATTTGTAAAGTAGTATCATTAGGATTTGACGTATCTAATGCAATATTTACTGCTGTTATATTTCTATCTTTCCCAAAATTTAATATAAAATCTCTAAAGTAAGTTGAGTTTTGAACTGCTTGTATAAAATTTCTTGAATTATTGGCTAAATTAATATTATTTGAAGATAGAACAGTTGTTAATTTTACTTCTGTTTTTGTAGAGGATACTTCTTTTATTTTAAAAGCAGGAGCAATAGTATTAAATATTTTCCTTTTTTGTATATTTACTTTTATATTATAAGTACCTGTTGTGTATCCTAATTCATTTAGTATTCCTAAAGGGTCTAGGTTTAAATCTTGTATTAAACCTTTGGTATTTTGTTCTGACTTATATCCTTTAAAATTTTCAACAGTATCTAAAAGATTATCATTAAGGTCATATATGTGAATATTAATATAGTCTTCTGGTCTACCAAAATTTCTGTCTACTAATGTAGAACCTAAATCCTTAATATTCTTTAAGTTTAATGTGGGAGAAGTATTTTGTGAAACAATGTTAGCCATATCTTTATCTTTATAGAGCGTTTAATCTTCTATCTTTTTCTACGTTTTCTAATTTTAATGTTTCGTTTTCTGATTCTAATTTTGAAATTTTATCTCTTAAATCCTTAATTATTCTATTAGTTCTGTCTAATTGTGCGTTTATTTGTTGTCCATTTATATATCTGTTGCTTCTTCTAGATAAGGTTGCATGAGAATTTATTCCTGATTTAGGTATTTCTAAAAATAAATTATCATAAATTTCAAAAAAATTAACTATTGAAGTTCCTTCTACTTTTCTTCCTAATTCTTTAAAAGATCTATCTATTAATTTATCAGATTCTTGAGTAGTATATATTTTTTTATTTAATTTCATTATCTTACTATTTTAAAAGAATAATCTTCATCATATATTTGAATACCATCTTTATTGTCAGATCTAAGCATTAATTTATAATAACGTTCTGGTTGAAATCCTTCCATATATAAATCAAAGTACATACCCTCACTGTCTGCACTTAGTTTAGTGTAACTAGTGTCAAAAGGTATTATTACTTCATTTGTTTCTGCATCACGTACACTATAATAGCTAGTAGCTGGTAAATATTGTATGTCTAAATAATTTGATTCTGTTGTAAATGTTCTGTCTGGGTATCTTTTTCTTGTAGTTACTCTAAAACGGTGTTTTGATTTTCTTTGAAACTCTTGTTTACTATTATAAAGTGATAAAAATATATCTCCAGTTTGTAATGTTGTAGCTCCAACTGTTGGAGTATATTTTGAATCGTCCCACTTAAAAGTTAATTTAGGAGGATAAATTGTATGTGTGTCTGATGAAAAGTATTGTAACTCACCAAAACCAAAACCGTCTTCTTCTACTGATCTTAATTTTTTAATTATAAATCCATGGTTAGGAATTCCTGTTGGGTAAAGTGCATCTTGATAAAAACTTGCAGAAAATTTCTGAACCATAGTAGTTACATCTAAAGATAAATCTAAATCATCTTCAGCTAAAAATGTTGTTTCTGATCTAAAATTATTACCTATATGCCATATTCCTCCACCTGCTTGATTACTATATGATCCTGAGGCTAAGGCAAATGTTGAATCAAATTCAGCGTTTGAACTAGTCCAAGCAGAACCTGTACTTCTATTTCTATGTATCCATGTTGCTCCATTTGCTGCTTGAAAGCTTCCTGTTGTTGTAGTAGGAGGGTTAGCATCATATCTTTGTGTTCCTTCCTCCCATGATTGACTTAAAGGAAACGCTATTATAGTATGATCTGAAGTTAAACTTTTATTTTCTCCTGCGAATAAATCTAAAGATACTTCACATGTGTTAGGTGTTACTTCTTTAGCTACTCCTGTTAGTTTATTTTGTATGACATCTCTTATGTCTGTGTTTTTAAATTTGATTAAAATTCTTGAAGTATAATAAATTTCACCTGTTGTTGCCTTTTCTTCAACTAATTCTAATATTTCATCTTTACCCGTATTCATATGAATACGGTCTGGATGACTATATAGTGTTGTGTCTTTTTCGGGGAATATAGAATAATATGCCATTTTAGTATTGTTTTATTTTACCTTTAATATCTGTGTCTGGGTATTTTACTTCAAATAAACTTGGATCTAATGATGGATATATTATACCATCTTTAGTTGCTGTTTCAAAATCATATTTAAATTGAGAATATCCTGATTCTATACCTGCTAAATTATTAAAAGTAACACTTATAACAGATTGTACCCCTTTTATATTACCTATTAAATTATAAACTTCTGATTCTATTATAGGTTGATTTATTTGCCATTTATCTATATTAAAATAATCTTTTAAATCATTTATACAATCTAATAGTACTTGTTGATTATTATTATTTCTAAAAGTTGAAATTTCAAAATTAATACCAAAATTAATTACAAAAGCATCTATTAAATTAATAGAATCTGTTAGGGGTTTATAGTAATTTAAATATGTTGCTAAATTTGTTTTAGTAGCATCATTACATGTTGTAAGTTTTTTATTATTATCATAACCTAGTAAATATAAATTTGAAGAAATTTGAGAAGATTCTACATTTGGGTTTTCTTTTTCTATTTCTGATGATTTTACTATATATGTTTTAGCTATACTACCATAAATAGGAGGCATAGATAAAGTTCTAATTAAATAATCTTCTTTAGTTATTACTCTTTGTTGTGTAGCAAAACTTGCTGCTGTTTTTTGTTTTATTTCTTCTATTGTGTCTGCACCTCCCCCTCCGGTAGCTGCTGTAGGATTAGAACATGCTAAGGATTCTCTACAAAAAGATACAATAGGACCACTTAAATTAGGTTTTATATTAGTTGTTATGGAATTTAATTTATTTATAGTATTTTGAGGTACATTTGATTTAATTCCTCCTCCCCTTAAGTAAGTAACAGTTAATGTTGTGTTTGAAGGTGCTTTTCCATATGTTTGAGAATGTAAAAAATTAGAAGGATCAATAGATTGATCTAATTTACTTCTTCCATCTCTACCTCCCAAACCAATATTATCAGGTACTGGAAGTATTTCTTCGTCTGTTCTATTTGAATCACCTGCTCCAAATTGAAGTTCTAGTATACCATCTGATGTGAATCTAGAGACAAATCTTCTTGGTACTCTTTTTAATTTTAAGAGATAGGGAGTTTCTGTTTGGAATTCATATAGGGATGTTGTATTTCCTTGGACATTATTTATATTTTCAAATACTGTGTCTTGAGCTAAATAAGGTACTTCTGTGTATTCATTTCCATTTGAATCCACAATAGATTCTATGTTTATTATTTCTTCATCTATTAAATCTAATATTAAAAACCTTTCAATATTTCCTATTTGAAAGTCTTTACTAACTCTTTCAGCTGAAATTACTGGTGTTGATTTTTTTAATAAATAATATTCTGGATTATTAAATGAATCTACTGAATATACTGAAACTTCTGTTGGGTCAAAAGAAGATGAAAAATCAAAAACTACTGGATTTTGAAGTATAAAATTAATATTATTAGTTGAAGTAAAAGATGTGGGTTGGTTTATAGTTAAAGCATAATTAAAATCAGGAGAAAAATCATCTGCTGTTGAAGCAGGTACTAATTGAAATATATCTAGATTTGTTGTAGCAACTGATGTTACTTTAGGTTTATATCCTAATGTATAGGCTAAATGAAATAAATTTGTTCTTTCTTGAGCTGTGTCTAAAAATATTTCTTGTAGTTGAGTATCAGTATAATATGATAAAACATCCCCCACATAAGCTGCCATTTCCATAAACATTAATCCTGGAGATCCTTCTGTAAAATCATTAAAGGTATTTGGATAATAAGTTTTTGTAAATTCTATAAGATCAGATCTAAAAGAATTAAAATCTTTATTTAGATATTTAATATCTTTTATTGGTGTTTTATTTGATATTTTATTATAAGCCATATTATTTTATTTTAATACCCACCTCCCCCTGAAGAAGCTCCACCTCCTGAAGAAGCCCCTACACTTGGAGAAGATGCTCCTGAATTGTTAATACTACTATCTTGTGAAAAATTAATTTGTATAGTGTCTGATTCTTGATTAGCTAATACTCTATAAGATATTGCTATTTTTATTTCATGACTGTCTGGTTCCTTAATAAGGTCAACACTTACTAATTCTATACCTGTTATGTTTTGGTTTATTTGGTTATTAATTCTTTCTTCTAAATTAGATAAATCATTTGAATTTTCGAATAAATAATTTCTTAATCCTACTCCAAAATTAGGCTTAAATACTCTTTCTCCTGGTTCTGTAAGTAATACATTTAATAAATTACTTTTTATTTGTTCTGCTGTTGTGTAAGATGAATTAAAAACAGCTTCACCATCAAAAGGAAATATTACTCCTATAGCTTTATTTCTTTTTTCTGTTGGATTAATTTGAATGTATTCTCTTACGTTTGCCATTTATTAGTTTCCTTTTTTCTTAGCTATTGCTTTCATTAAACCACTATAATCTCTTGTTACGGCTTTTGCTACTGGTTCTGGCATACCTACTGCATCCATAGGTAAAGATCCTCCTGTTGCAAAAGGATTAGCTAAACTTACAGGTGATTGAGCTGTTTGTGTATTTGTATTACCTTGTGCTGTTTCATTTAGTAAATCATTTAATGCACTATTAGATGTATAATTTTGAGATTTATGCTGTTTTATAGGTTGTGTGCCCATAATTTTTTCTTTTAAAGAATGTTTAGTAGCTTCTGGTATTTCAACCTTTTTTTCCGTGTGTTCTACTATTGTTGGTTTTAATTCATCACGTAAGTCTTCCTTAAGTGATTTAATTTCTCTACGTAACGAATAATCGATTTCTTCTCTAACTACTTTTCTAATTAGATTTTCAAAAGTTTTTGCTTTCATTTTTAATTGTGTTTGTTAATAAATATAAGTAGGTTAAGCTTTATAACGCTTATATCCTATCATTTCAAAATCTAAATCATATAATTTTTCAATATATTCAATTTGTTGTGTTTCTACAAATTCATTTAATAAATCATCATATATTTGATCTAAATCTTCTGAATATTGGTTTACATCTAGGGGTTCATCTCCTAATAAAGGTAGAGTTCCATTATTATATAATTCATTTGTAAGTTGAGGATGTATACCTTCTAAATCTCCTAATAAAGGATGATTATTAAAATCTTTTCCTGATGATAGGTCTAAATCTCCAGGAGCTAAAGGATCTCCTATTTGATAAGATCCAAACATTATAGGATTAAATAAATCTACTTCTATAAAATTTGTGTTTGTTGTGTCAAAAAGTGTAGGTGATAAAGGAGTTGTTAATGTTGAAAAATCTTCATTTGTTAACCCTGGATATCCTATTTCATTTAAAAAATCTTCAGGTGAATTAGCTGAGGAATTTTCATTATTTATATTACTACTTTTTTTAAATAATAATAACATCAATAATTCCATTAATTGTTTTAAAAACATAATAAACGCAATAACTGATAATAAAGCTCCTACTACCTTTAAAATTATTGAAAGTAAACTTCCAAGACTACCTAATACATCTGTAAGTAGTTTTCCTACATTTTTAAGTGTTTGTTCTGCATTTGCTTTAAAACCTTCTACTTTTTCTCTTAATTCTTTTGCTTTTCTTGTTGTTTTACTATTATGTTTACTACCAGCTTCAGGTCCTCCAGATCTAGGTTTAGATTTAAAAGTATCTGCTGTTGATTCTACTTGTTTAGTTTCTGTTTCTTGTTTTTTTTCTTCTTTTTCTATTTTGTCTTTTTGTCCTATAGATTCTGTTTGTTTTTTTAGTACTTCTTTAGCTTCTTCTTTAATTTTATCTATTTGTTCTTTTACACCTGCCATTCTTTCATCTACAGTTCCTAATTGAGCTTTAAAATATTTATAAGCTGCTATTTTTTGTATGATAGGGCTATTTATTCCCCCTATAGCTTGTGTTACTGCCCCTGAAATTGTACTTTGAGCCATGTTTTGAACTCCCCCTATTATATTATTTACTTTACTTGTTACAGAGGATTGTAATTTATTTGAAATTTCTGATTTTACTTCATTTGCTTTTTGTCTGGCTTCTCTTTTTCTTTTTAATTCTGCTATTTTCTTTTTAGGTACTCCTTCTTCTATTAGTTTTGCTTCATCTATTTCAGCTTCAACTTTAGGTTCTGAAGGGGTAAAATCTATTGTTTTTAATTTAGGAGTAGGAATAGGTATATTTTTAACTAAATCATTTAAAGGATTAAATTCTGCTAAGTATCTTTCTGGAACTCCTGTGTCAGGAGATAAAGCTGACTTTATACTTTTAAGATTGGGTGCTATTCCTTTTAATTTAGATAAAGATATATTTTCTGGAATTTGACCCCCAGGCATATTATTCATTACCCCATTCATTTTATCCTTAATTTGGTTTGTTATTTCTGATTGTCCTTTAAATAAATTGCTCATTTTATTTTTTTATAAATACGTGATTACTTTTAATTTCTCTTAACATAGATCTTAATTCACCTATACTATTTGGAAGTGGTTCTCCTTCCCCGTCCCAATCTTCACTCATAGAATCAAATGTAGTACCTATAGGAGAAGTAGTTCCTCCTCTATCTCCTATATGAACATTAGATGTACTTAATTTTTGTAATAAATCTAAAAGTAAATTTAATAATTTATCCATTAATGCTTGATTTTTTAAGCCTAATACTGCTGGTTCTGTTGGGTAGTTTTTTGGTCTACCTTCAGCTGTGTCCATACCTACAAAAATATTAGGAGCATTTATCATTATATAATTTTTAGTGTTTTTAGTATCGTCAGCTAATTCTCCTCCTTGTGGGTATAATGTGTTTAAATGAATACTACCATTTGTACTTAAAGAAAGAAAATTATGTGAAAACATATGTATGTCTCCTCCTTCATAAGTTTGAGCTGATCCTTGTGCTTCTTGTCCACTAAATTGTAATCTAGCATTAAAAATTAATCTGTCTGCGTTTATTATTACTTGTTTACCCTGATAATCATTAGGATAAATGGGTGTTAATATGGGATTTATACCACTGTCTTGAATTCTACTAAATTCATCTGTGATGTTTTTTATATTTTCTATTTCTCCTGGTAATCTTGCCATTATAATTTTATATTAAACTCCATTTTCCTGGATTTTTATCATTTAATTGTTTAAGTACTTGTTGGGCAGCTAAATTATAATCACTTGGGACGGCTCCAAATCCTGGTACAGTTACCCAACTTCCACTATATTTATAACGTTTATTAACATCAGGATTAGGTTTTTGAGGGATAGAATCATTTGAATCTGCTTTAAATAAATAAATTCCTTTATTAGGACTACTACTAAATCTTGATTCATATGATCCATATAATCCGAAATCTTCATGAATATAAGCTGCAGATAATAATTTATATCTAGATGATGATATAGTGTCTAGTTGTTTCCAACTACTACACTTAAAAGGAGTATCAGAAATTGCTTTTACTACAGCATTCCATTTACTACATTGATTAGCTTGATGAAAACTACAATTACCACAATTAATCATTCCTTCAGTATTAACTCTATATAAGGGGGATATTGATGCTAATCTATATGATGAAGGTAAATTAGGGTCTATATATTCTGCTTCTTCTGATTCATTATCTTTTTGATATTGTTGTGATTCTTCTGTGTTTTCTTCATTTAATCCTGCTTCTTTTTCTGAAATTGATTCTTCAACAGTTACTTCAGGTAATACACATGCTTGTAATTCTTCATCATATACTTGTCCTGGTGGGCATCTATCATCATTTGGTGGTGTTTCTACTGTTGATTTATTTGATTCTTCAGTTGTTTCATCTGTTGTTTCATTTGTTGTTTCTTCATCGTCTGATTGTAAAAAATCAACAGGTGAATCTAAAAACTTTTTTGCTTCCTGGTTAGGATCTTGAGGTATGTCAGCATTTAAACCAAAAGAATACCAACAATCAGGTGCTGCTATTACTAAACTATCTAATTTTTGGTTTGAAGTTAAATAAATAGATGATGCATCTAGGTTAATATCTTCAACTGTAGGTACCCAACCCATTTCATCTAATCCTTCTGCTTGACCATTTCTAATAATAGTAATAGGATCTCCTATGTCTCCCTTAGCTCCTGCAGACCAATTATTTGATTGAGAAATGGGGATTGATTTATCTCTAGCTGTTGCCCCAAATCTAAGTGAATTACCAAATCTACCTTCTACTATATGATCTCCTTCATACGGTCTTAAAGGTTTAATATTTAATTGTTCATTAAAATATTCTCCTAAAGGAACTTCATAATCTAATTCACCATCTGTTGTTCTTCTTAATAAACCTGCTTGAGCGTAATTTTCATTTTTTCTTATTTCTCCTAATTTATCATTTTCATTATAATTTTCTAAAGCAGGTAACGTATTATGGTGTGGGTGATTCCATAAATTTATAGGGGGAAAATAATAATGCTGTTCTGCAGAATCCGCAGATGGGCTTTCAAGATAATCTTTACCTGTAAGAGTTATAATTGGGACTATTTCATTAATTAAAGGATAATATTTTAAAAAAGGAAATAAAGGTTTAGCTACACCATCCCAATGAGGTATTTCTACTTTTTCATTATTACTTGTTTTTTCTTTAGATACGTTTTTTTGTTTTATTTTAGTGAAATAAATTAACCCTACAGCATCATAACCTCCCCATTCTGCTGCTTCTTGTGTAGATCCATCTAATATGATTCTTTTAACTTTACCAGGAACTATATTACGACTAGTTCCCTTATAAAAACTATTATTATTTCTACTATTATTAGTTATTGTTGCCATCTTCTTCGGGAGCTTCTATTTGTTTAGGTTTTTCAACTGTTTTAGCTATTTCTTCAGCTACATCCATTAGTTGGTCCATTTCTTCGTTTGTTAATAAACCACCATCTCCTGTTGAAGAAGCACCTGTAGATAAACGTTGAACAATAGCTGCCATCTTAATTAGTTGGTCGTCATTTTTAACGCTTATTTCCATATATTCTTTTATTAGTGGGACTACAACAGTAGCATCACCTAAAGATTGAACCAAAGGTCGTAACTCAGCAATTAAAGAAGCAAGTTGTTTTGCTTTTTTCTTTTGATTACCATGAATTTCTTTTAGTAAGTCCCCAAAAGATTTATCATCGAATAATACTTGATTTAATGAATCCATATTGTTTTGTTATAAATATGGAATTTTTTAGACTTTTACATACCCCGTATCTATATATTCTATATATAGTTTTTTATACTGTTTTTTAAGTATTTTAGTTACTTTAGTAATTGTAGGGGTTTCTACATCTGTTATTTCTCTTATGTAAATATAAAGTGCTTTTTTATTAAAAATTTCTAAATTTTCTCTACGTTTAAAAAGTATGTTAATTGCATCAGCTACTTTTCTATCTTTAGTTTTTTTAAACATAGTAAACATATGTTTATCAATATATTCAGTAAAATAATCTATAAAATCTTTAATATCTTGTTTACGATCATCTCTACCTAATTGATGTAAAACACCTTCATCTTCATCTGCTTTTAAAACATCTACTTTTGATTTTTTCTTTTTATAATTGTTATTATTATAAAGTATAAGATAATTTTTTCCTACAATTGAAAAATAACTAAACGCTTTAGTACCTTTTTCTGGTTTAAAATAATCTAATTTTTCTAGAAGAAAACAAATTACTTCATGTTTTAAATCTTCTAAATCATCTACTTCTGTATAGTAAAATTTAAATGTATGAATAAGATTTTCAGCTAATTTATAGAAAGGATAATGTATTCTTTGAGCAAATATATTATCTCTATCATCTTGATTTGATGTAGCTAAATATTCTTTTATAGCTGCGTCTGTATCAGGAGTAAAATATTGTTTTTTTGTTCTTTTTCTTCCTCTTTTTTTAGGACCTGGTTCAAGAGATTCAACTACTACTGGTTCTGGGGGAGGACTAGGGGCATACTTAAGTTTGTTTGACATGTGGTTTTTACTAATTTTTATTTAAGGGTAAACTCGTTTAGAGCTTCTTGAAT
>Ga0209337_1001319_pt1 | contig 18960 bp, 15 predicted proteins | sample LinPmetageLP53_FD_184044 | JGI IMG/M metagenome (GOLD analysis project Ga0209337, IMG submission 184044) | Marine viral communities from the Pacific Ocean - LP-53 (SPAdes) (version 2) | ecosystem: Environmental > Aquatic > Marine > Oceanic | place: Pacific Ocean | collected 2010-02-08 | reverse complement strand
GCTCATTGGCTCATCGGTGTCCTGCGTTTCACGCTCAAACATCTCTAATTTTTCCAAATGCGCTGGCTCACCGGCTTGCTGTTTTTTCATAGCCGCCAATAAATCGTTCACATTAGCAAGGTGCTTCTCAAGGAACTTGAGCATCTCTTCCGGCACATCAACCACCCATTCCTGCAACAACAATTGACTCTTGAAACGGCACCAACAATTTGGCAACCTCGGCTTCCAGTTTTTGGTGCTTGGTGTTCAAATCTAAATTGCTTGTTCCTTCGGGGAACAATACCGAATAGTCGTCGCTCATCATAACATCCATGACGACCAATTTGGTGCAAGCCTCATGGATCGACCCCTCCACATAGCGTTCGCCGTAAATGTATGAACATCGCAGGGAGTGGTTCTCAAAGAACGGATATTCGTTGTTAAACAAAATCATACCGTTTTCTTCAATACTCCACCAAGACTTTTGGCGTTCTTCGTCGGTGATGTCGCATTTGAATCGGATTTGCTTTACAGTGTCACCGACCTGCAATTGACCGTCAAAGTCGTTTATTTGATCAGTGACTACGGTGAATGTGTTTTCGTTGCGGGTGCAAAGGGCAACACGGTTCGTGGAGCCGCTTGTGATATAGACAAGAGAATGGCCTCCTACAAATGTTGTTCCGTCGTTTAGCACGAACGATGTGACGGGTGAGCCTGTTATGCTGGCAACAGTGCTTGACACCATTGACGAGAGGCTTGAGTTAAACGATGCGGCGGTTTCATTTGTCAGCGCAATTGTAGCGTTTTCGCCGCCTTCTGTGCTACGCATAGAACTGATTTCAATAACCCCGTCGCCAGTGTCACTGTTGGCGAGAGCCATGAACTCATCGTGGACATTGAGGACTACATTGGCCGAATCGGCTGTTTCAACCTTTAGTGTGCCGATAGGGACAGCCGATTTGTTAAATGCCCCGTCTTTATTGATGAGGGCACCAAGATTCTCAACAGCCGATTTTGAGTCAAAGTCAGATCTCCACTTAGTCTGTGCAGTGTCGCCCTCCGTCAAAGTAGCCACTCCATTGGCACCCGGACACAGCAATACCGACTCACCCGACATCGCTATGTGATCTGTCACTCTAAAGGACACTCTTGCCCCAGCCATTTCACGGTAATAGTCACCTTGCCAAGCCCCCAGTTTGAGGATGCGTTGAATGGCCCCACGCTTGACGAAAACAGCACCGACATAATCCGTATAGTATCGGCGTCGGAATGGTTTGAATGTGGTGAAATTAAGGTATTCTTCGCCAACAAGGCGGGGTCGCCAAGCGTGCCTTGTCACTTTGTCAATGTAGTCTTGGCGTTGGCGAATCAAGTTCTCAACATGGCTTTTTTTGATGCCTCGTTCTGTGCTGTTTGTGATAGCCGACTGGTGTTGTATTTTTGCTTTGTTGCCTGTGGTGAATGATGGGGATGTTCCCTTATCGGCGACCAAATAGATTTGTCCGGCTGAACCGACTGACTCAACGCCAGTCAATGTGAACTCAATACCCATAGCGTTGGCGTCGTCATAAACCAGTATTTTGTCAGTGGCGGCGTAGCCCCACCGTCTGTAATCGGCTCCGGCGATGGGGAACTTGATGTCGTTTGTAGCAATCACGCTGTCACCAGCCAACGATACTGGATCGGGCAAGGGCAATTGGAGATAATCGGCCACCTTTTCAACGGTGGTATAAACCAAATCATCGGGATATAGTGGTGAATCGGGTCGGTGTCCGGGTGAAAAAGCACGGGGCATTCTAACCAACCCTCCGGCCCATAGAATGATGGCCGAGGTTGAAGGTCATAGGACTTCCGCAAGCCCCGCATTGAGGCACCCAGCAAAAGTGCAAACAACCACATGTGGTGCAACGAGTCCCCGAACCAATGTTTTGAATGTTTTTTCGTTCACTTTTTCGCATTTGCACTCGCTTTGTAGTAGCGTGTTGCATGTTTTCATCGGAAAAAGGGCTGTCGTCCTCTTGGACGGATGAACGGGCGGCGTGCTTAATTTCAGCCATTCGGACTTGGCGTCTTCGCTCAATGTCCATGACCTCTCCGAGATCAATGTCTTCAATTTCCATTCTTGGCATGTGAAATCACCCCAACGGCGACTTCAAGACCGTGTGCCTTTGATGATAAGTTCAAGTGAGTCAATGCCGCTTGCGTCAAAAGCGTTTGCGAACTCGGTGAGAGGACGGGTTGCGGAGGCAGGGGTTGTTCCCAAACCAACTTCGGCTCCCGATGCTTCGGTGGATTCACCAAAGAGTTGGAGTTTTTTGTTGGTGTAGTCGTATCGCACTGTGAATCCTGCGGGCAAACCTGCACCGATTCGGACTTCTTCAACACCTTTGAGGCCACATTGAGCGTTTGCATCAAATGTTTCGCCACCAGCAGGGTATGAATTGTCAAACGCAACGGTTCGGTATGCTGTAATTCGGGATCCGTCAACGGAGTTTCGCTTGCTTCGTGTAATTGTCAGTGCCATGATGCTCATTCCTTGCGATTGGGTATTATGTTAAAAGGATTCCTTAAGAATACATGATTATAACACGAATCGTGCCAGTGTCAGCCGCCCATGCGGAGGTTGATGTTAATTTGAGAGTGTAGTTTCCACAGACACGGCCAGTCCACGGTTGGTTCTTGCTGATCACCGTCTGTGTGCCGTTCACGATAGGTGTTTTTGGTGCCGCAGGGGTGTCATGTCCCGATAGTCCGGGTCGGACTGTCAAGGTGTGTTCCTGTGTGCCCATAGCCGCACCTTCATTGGTTTGAAATTGATAATAGCGACCACCTGTCTTGTTGGTGTAATCAAGAGAAGTGATTGGTTCAAAGGGCGTAATGTCGCCTCCTGCGATAGTAGGGATGTCGCTGATCAGACTGAATGCTCCTTGAGCAGTTTGGGTGTTGCCATTGGTTCCTAATTTTGAAGACGAAACATCAAGAATAATTTGGTGAACTTCACCGTTTAGCCCAAAGGATGCGGAGGTGACGGCTGTTTGACCGCTTAGATCCGCTTGAGTGAACTCATAGACCATGCGGTTGACACGGGTGCGACCTGCATAACGGGCTTCGCCGTCAAATATGGTGAGGTCGCTTTTAGGCATCACTCATCACCCTTTGAGGTGAGTGCATGTGCCCTTTCAGTGAGAATTGCTTTGGTGTCAGCCTTTGATACGCTTTCACCGTGCGACTTCATCCAGTCAACCATTTTGGCTCTTGTCCAAGTGGTGTCAAAAGGCGGAATGATAGCGTCAGCCATCTGCTCGGTCTTGTCCTCGTCAGTGGCGACTGTCTTTGGTGCCGGTGCTGGTGTTTCTTCAACCACAGCAGGGGCTTCGATCACTTCAACCATTTTCTTGGTCTTTTCTTCGGACTTCTTTTCTTCGCCACCAATGACTCTCCATTGGGGGTAATTGTCGCCCTTGAAACGATCAAGAAGGTTTTGGGGAATACCAGTTCGTTCTGTGCCTCTTGCGAAGCCAAATGTTGTTTGTCCAACCTTGAACTCAACATACGGCCTGTCGCCGACATATTTTAGAATTGCCACGCTTAATCCCTCCTAACCGATTCAACGGTATAAGAAGGCGATTCGGTAAGTGGTGTCCTTTCCGTTGGCTCCTGCACCAGTGAACTTGATCTGTGTGGTGTTTGAGGTGTTTCCAGCGACAGGGATTGCCGAAGCGGCTCCTGCCGTTCCGTCCTCTTCTGCGCTTGAAATAATGCTCATAACAGCAATCAATTCAGTTCCAATCACCGGGTTGATAACGGTTGCACTTCCACTGCCTGTGAGGTCATAGACAGTAGCGGCATCGCCATCGTCTGCAACAAGTTCAATGACAGCCATGCTCATTGTTCCGACGGCGGATTCTGCTCCACCTGTGTCGGATCCCATTGGGGATTGTAGCCATGCTGTGCTGTCTGCTGGACTTCCGGCCCAAAGGCGGGTGTTCAGTAGTTCGGTCGGGGTTCCTTTTACATTCGTATTTGCCATATCAAATCATCTCCATAGTTTTCATTTTTGTATCACGATAGGTCACGGATTTTTCCGCTTGCCTTGAAGAAAGATGCGATGAGTTCACCCATTGTGTGAAACATCCCCATTTGTCCGAGTCTGTTGATACCGAAAGGATCTCCGGTTTCAATTCCCGATTCGTGATAGAGTGTTGGTTTTGCAGTGGTGAACCACAGGTAATCTGTGTCCAAGAAGTAAAGGCGAGAAGAACCGCCAGTGCCCTTGTGAACATCCTTAGATGGGATGATTGGGACACCGTTGTAGGTTGCGACCATGAATCCACCTTGAATACCGGGGACACCTTTAACGCCGTTGACACCGGGGACAACACGCTTCATCTCAACAAATCGTTGTTGAGGTTGGAGCAATTGCTGAATGGTTTCAAGAGTGTCGTAGCCAGTGAGGATAACCTTTGGTTGACCTCCTGCTTCCCACACTTGGCGGAACATTCCGTCAAGGATGTTGAGGGTCAAAGCACGGTCAACACCGTTGTTTGCACCTGCGTCCACTTGAGCGTCATACCACTGTTGTGCATTAGCACCGGCACCGTTTCGGGTGAGGTTGTAAATGTTGTGATTGGTGATTGCATCAATGTCGTTAAAGTTTGCATTTTCAACGAAAGACGAAGAAGTGATCCGGTCAAGAGATTCAAAGTCGTTGCCAGCAACGGTGTTGACATCTTGAAGAAGCATTTGGTTGATGTGTTCTGTGTGGTGCTTTGCCATTTCCATTTTGATAACAGCCCGTGCATCGCCCAGTCCATCATCCTTGTCAGCCAAGAACATGGCTGTTTCGGAGAGGTCAAAGGAGTGTGCAACAGTCTTTGGCTTGGTTGAAACATGCTCAAAGGTTGGCTTGGTGGTTTCCGGTAGGGTTGCGTTTTCAGCCACACCGCCGCCTTTCTTGAAGTCCGGCTTTGCTGTGGTGACACGCCATCCACTCTTCTCCCACGGTTTCTTTGGGAGGATGGAGAATGCGTTGAACTCTTGGTTCAATTGCGACCATACTTTACGACCGAAGATCGCTTGGTATGTTCCACTGGTTGAGGACATCAACGGAGAGTCCGACTTCAAAAGGTCGGTTCCGGCGTATGCCCATGCGTTTTGTCCTGTTCCGGCTCCGTAATAGAGTCGTTCCATGTCTTCAATTGTGCGAATATATCCTGTGCTTCCACTCATTTAATCATCTCCTTTCAAAAGTTTGCTCCATGAAGGGCACGCTGTCCAAGTTCTTCAAGCGCACGCCATCCGTCCAATCCGTCGCCAAGAGCCATGAACTCGTCATGGCTTGGGACACGAATGTCCGACTGTGCCGGGACTGGCACTGCGGATTTCGTTATGGTGGAGGTTTGGTTGCGTAGGGATGCGATTTCGTGCTTCAACATCTCAATTTGGCCGGAGTAATCATTGGCTTTTTGAAGGTGAAGGGCTGATTCGGTTTCCGATTCATAGCGGTCATGCCATTCTTTCTCAACAAGTGCCTTGACCGCTTCTTCATCACGAATTGCGGAGTAAGCACCGTAGCCACGCTCAAGGGAGGCAGGGGAAAGATCCAATCCACCTTTAATGACATTCTTGCCACGATTTGGTGCATTCATTTGCATGTTCGGCACGCCAGTTTGCTTAATGACATACTTATTGGAGTTTGCATTAGGGAGTTTTGGTGCGGTTGCGAGGGTTGCGTCTTCTCCACTTCCGTAAAGGTCGCCTTGTCCTCGGTGTCCGAATCCATGTTCTCCGTCAACGCCAACCATGTAAGCCTTGCCGAGTCCAAAGTGATCTCGTAGGCCGTCAAGGTTCACGCCTTGTTGGTGTGCGAACTTTTCAAGAGAGTCAATGTAAGCAACAGCGGCTTCTTCTTCCTTTTCCAACGAAGTATCAACATGTGCTGGTTCTTCGTAGGTTGGTTGTTCAATTTGCTTGTTTATTCGTGACAATGCGTCACGGATTTCAGTTAGGGTTTCGGCTTCGTTGCTCATGTTATCATCTTCCATTTTCAATAGGGTGTATGTGCTTTCGGGGTTTATTCCTTTCTTGCACAAAGTGATTTCGTGCAGTTCCATGTCCGTGATTTCACGGTGGGTGCCATGTTCCGGTGTAGTCTTGCTAACACGGAACAATGCTTGGCCTCCGATGGAGAATGCTCGCAGTTCGCCACTGCGAACTTGCTTTTGGACTTCACGGGCTTTTTCAATGTCGTTGCGGATCTTGCACACGACAAACAGTCCGTGATCATCAACAGTGGATTTCCATACTCGGCCTTCACTGTCGGTGTAATTTGAAAGAACTTCTCCCACTTGAATGCCGCTGTGTGCCAATTGCACATTTCGGTATGCTGGGTCGGCCATAAAGCCGTTGAATGCCTTTTTGAGAGCCGACACAGGGATTCTATCTCCCTGCTTGTCAACCATGTCAACAGAAGCGTAGCCAGCAATAACAAGGTCGTTTCCGGCACTGGACTTCAAAATGAAGTCTGCTCCGGTCGCTGTCCATGTTGTAGTGGTCGCCATTATCTCACCGATTCTATGTCATGGTATTTAAGCCATAGGGGGCGAAGGGGGTTCGGGAGCCATCATTTCGTCTTCCTGTGAATCCTCCACCGGAACCTTAATTTCTTGCTCATCCTTGATTTGTTGTTGTGTTTTTTGAGGGAAACGCAGGGTCGCAGTGTTGCCTTCAAGGGTCAAATCCCCATCAATGTCTTCACCTACTCCGTCTGTTGTTTGGATCTTAATGTGCTGTGGCATTCCTTCTAATTGGGCATCATCCGGTTGCATTGGGTCAAAAAACGGTGTTGCTTCATCGTCAAGCAATTCGGTTGGCCCTCTTGGAGCCGTATAAGCGTCCATCATGCCAGCCCAGCCACCGCCTTGAACACTGCCGCTTATTCTTGCTATCGGTGAACTGATGGCCTTTTCCCCCATCATATCGTCGTCAATTGCTTGATTAACAGTCCATTTGCCGTTGTCAGCCAATTCTAAACCATACTCCCCTCCGAATTGTTCAAGCATCTCATCGGTCAAACCTTTGGCATTAGCCTTTAATTCGGCTGGTGTCAGTGCTTCGTCACCTCTTGACAAGAGGTGTCGGGCATGAGTCAGTATCTCTTCAACCGGATTTGCCTTCCCATCAGTGTCCAATAAGGAGGCTTTGAAAAGCGTTGAAGAAGCGGTCTTGATGAATGGTGGGTATGGTGTAATCTCACTAATTTCATATTTCAGCAAGTGAACGCCGACTGGCCCCCACACATTCATTTGCCTTTCAGCATGAATCAATAGTGGTCGTGATCCTTTCTCAAATCCTTGATAGTCAAAACCTTCTCCATCCCACTCACCCTTCACCACCAACGGTGCAGGGTGTCCGGGATATTCAAGCACCATTCGGTCGTTGCGAATAGAAACCGATGGGAACGGGCCATACATTTTCTTGACACCATCGCCGTCCGGCGCATAATGAACCCATTTGTGGTGTGCTTCTTTTCCTTTCATAAAGGTGGAGGTGGAGTCACGGAGCCATAGTTCTCCGCCAAGTGCGTCCATGTTTGACCGCAAGCCTTCACGGTCGCTGAACTTACAGTCGGCTGGCATTGGGAATGAAACACCTTCGTCAGTTTCGTAAAGTGTGCGAAGGATAGTGAGCCTGTCTTCTAACTTCTCCATGTGAATGTCGTCACCCTTATGCACCAACAGATCGATGGCTCGGAACTTGCCGTCTTTCAAAACACCGTCAAAGGTGCAATCACCTTCTTGCTTGCGAATGCCTTCTTTGACCTTCTTCGGCAAAGACACATCCCTGCCCTTTCCGTTGCTGGCTTTGATATGACCTCCTTTCTTTTGAACGAATATACGCTTTCCTTCGGGTTTCTTTTGAACGACCCAATCGCCAGTGAATCCCCTCAAGTCGTCTATTGAACTAAAATCATAAACGGTATGCGCTGGGACAATGACCTTCTCAAATACTCCTGTTGGCTCATAATCGTCGGCTTTGAAAATGTCGCCATTTAGAATAGGAGGTGCGCCTATTTCATCAGTGACTTCAAGAGCCGGAATTGAATTGACCTTTGGTTTCAATGCGTGATCAGCATGTGTGGGATGAACCATTCCAACATGGCCTTCGTGAACAGTTCGTTGAAGCGTTTCAAATGGTTTATCTTTCACATCAAAACGAACAGCATTGTTTTGTCTGTCCCAATTGAAAGCGAGTGTAGCGGGCATTTTATGTCCCCAAGCGTCTTTATCGCCTGTCAAATACACTGGCGGAATAGTAGCATCGGATTCGGGACTGATAGGGCCAAGTGGGACTTCTTTGCTGACAAGTCCCCCTCCCGCCACTGTTGGTGCGATTGTTCGCATGTCCTCCATGCCCCCGCCTTTCATCAATTGCATGTTGGCCGCTTTAGCCAATTGTTGCAGGTTTCCACGGGCGAGCGTGTTTCCTGTGATGTCGTTTGGTTGTGTCCCATGCAGTAGTGCAGGGCCGTGTTCGCCCATCAATTGAATTGCCATTTTTTGCATCATTTGACCGATGTGAACATCGCTTTTTTCATAATGGTCGTTATGAAACGAGTGGTATTCATCATCACCGGGGTGTCTTTCCCGTGTAGGGCCGATTCTTGGTTGACCTTGATCTGTGTGTGAAGCGATTATGCGACCCAAGCCGTTGGGGTTTGTTGCGAAAGCGTAGGATGGGATAATCATGCGCTTTCCGCTTCCTTCTATTTCCGACGGATGAAGATGTGCGCTGTTTGACACGGACGACCAAAGGGCACGACGGCGTGGGAACGAGCGCACATACGGGTGGTCGGAACCAGCCGCCCAGCCGGTTGAAACCGCTGAACGGTGAGGATGTCCAGCCATCAATGGGTGATTGGCTGTTTTTGGGAAAAATGATGAACCACTGCTGTGGTATGCGTCTTCACTGTCGTTTAATGGGTGTTGTCGGTCGGCGAGAAACCCAACCATTTCATCACCAACCCATCCTTGCATAGCGGCTGGGTATGAATCTCTCAACATGGTTTGAAGGGACTGTGCATCACGCCCAACCCCTCCCCAGTGTTGAAACGGCAACCACCAATGGTGATTTGCTGACGGTTCAATCATGTTGTCATTTGGGTCAACCATGTCAGCATTCTTCACCCACGGCGATTTCATGTGATTTAACCCGGAGGGTATGTCCTCCGCTGACACTGGCCCGTGCCTGTCGGATGGGCGTTCCCACCAACGGGCTACGGGGATAAGACGCTCAAACCAATTGCGTTTCGCCCTATCCCACGAAATGCCGGATGAGGCAGTGAAGTCATTCATAACTTTGCGAGCATTAGGATCTGCTGGCCCTTCGGTTCCGCCTAATTTTTTGAGAGTGTCCATAAAAGCCTCTCGCTGGTCGGAGGATTGCCATTCAAGGCCGAATAAATATGAAAGCAAACCAAGACGACTGTTGCGTCCACCCCATTGTTCCTTTTTTGCATCAATGTATTCATCATCGTCAGCATAGGCAAAGCGGGTTCTGCGGTCGGTCATGTAAAGGTCGTGAAGACTTTCAGTCGGGCGACCGACGATTCCTGCGTATTCTTTGGGAATAACGCCCATGCGTTCGGCGTCTTTCATGGATTTGATAACCGATTGACCTTCTTCATCCTCTTCAATCAAATGCAAAAGGTGATCGACAAAAGCCGGTTCGCCCCATTCCGCACCGTGAAGTAAAGGCATGGTTGGCAAATCGTATGACAACGGATGTCTTTTTCCGAATCGGTTCTTTTCACTCGCCATAGGCCAGTCTTGGGCGTATGTTTTTGCGAACCTGCGTTGTCCTGCGATGTAGTCTTCATAACCATTGGGGAGGTTGAGTGTGGTGATAGGCGACGGCTTATCCATATCCTCCATGTGATATTGAGGTGGTGCTGTCATAGGAAGCATACCGAGAATAGCCTGATCTTCCTTTTCAATTGAGGTTTCATCTCCGTAGTAGTCGGAGAAGGCTTTCAAATACAGGTCGTGGTTGACCTCATGGTTTGACACCAACGATAGAAGTGTGTCGGTGCGTATTCTCAAGAACTCTTGCCTATCCATGCCTAAACCTCCAATTAGAGGTTATTTGCGACATATTCCATAATGGAGGCAATTTCCTCAATGATACCGGGGTTTCCATATCCCTTTCTCAATTGTGTGAGGCTTTCTTCAATCGGAGCCATGTTCCAATTGCCGTCTTTACGGTCGCCTCCGTCTGTTAAGTGCATGTGAACTGAACTGCCTTTTTCATCATAGCCAGTCTTTGCATAGGCTGGCATTTTAGCGACTTCACTAATGCCTTTGACTTTAGGAGCCACTTGGTTGAAATCGGGGTATGTGCCATTCGTTTGATATGGTCTTGCTTCAATCGGTGTTCCACCGCTGTGATCCATGAATTGAGGAACGCCGTTCTCAACGGAGCCTTCTTGCTCATACTTGACGATAACGCCTTTTGATGCAAGGAACTGTGAGGTGAAGTCGGCTTTGCCCATCCAATCGGGTTTGGGTGCCATAACACTTGAGCCATCGCCTTCTGTGCCGAAATCCGAGCGTTGTCCGACACCGGGTCGTGGTGTTCGTGTGATTTTACTATCAGCGTTTGTATAGCCACGCCCACCTTTTCCAGTGCCCGCTATTGACCCATCATCAAATCGCCTTCTGCTGTGCATATCCATAACTTTCGGATCGACGGTATATGGCTGACCCATGCGGTCGTTTTTGCTACCACCCATCGCTTCTTCTTGAGTCATTCTTTGACCGCCTTCACCTAAAGGCATTCCCTTATCGGTATTCTTGCTGAAATCAAAATTGGATAACATGCCGCCTCGTCCTTTCAAGGCTGGCATTCCCTTTTGTCCACGGTCGGATTTGTAAGAGCCAGTTTCCGCCCCGCAGTTTTGGTTGCACTGTGATTTTTGTTTAGGTGTGCATTCGGAATAACTGCAACCGAAGTTCTTTTGGCAGTATTTGTTCTTTTCAACCATACTTGATTTAGCCATGTAGTTCCCTTTGTTGCCTTCGCCACGATCCATCTCACGGGCTTTGTCGTAGTTCTTATGTGCGGCGTCTTCATCACCGTCACCCATAATGTCAGCAAAAACCTTGTTGTTTTTCTTATCGGCATCTGTGACTTTGATTTGACCTGCTTTGCTTGCTTTCTTAGAGCAAGATGGGCAAGAATCATCCGAGCAATTCTTACAATTCATATTTTTAGCCATCCGTCCTTTGACGATTTGCTCTAAATGTAGCACATGTTGTAGTAGTTCGCCTTCGGCTGTATTTTTTGGGTTGTGCCATCGTGGTTGCATTATAATCACCTGTATTTTATTGAAGACGGGGATGTTTGGCTTGGCATAGCGTCTTCCATCTCTTGCCATTGTTTCAGTTCATCCATCCCTTTGTTGAGCATTTCGGTTCCGAATCCGCTGACAAACGACGGTGCGTCGCCAGCCTCACGGTTGAGAGGGTCATAGACTTCGGCGGATAATGGAGTGACGGCTTTGAGCCATCCTGCCTTTTTCATCAGTGTTTCCGGATCATCCACTGCTTTGGAGAGTGTTGCGTTCTCGGTTTCTAATTGCTCCACCCTTTGTCGCAAATGGCGGAGTTCTCCGACCATTTCTTTCAACAAATCAGCGGTTGCTTCACCTGCACTGTCGCTCATATCACATACCTCCCATCATTGGGCCGGGCATAGGCATTCCACCGGGTGGCATACCCGCTGGGCCGGGGCCGGGCATGTTTTGTAGCCCACCCATAGGAGGTGCGCTCATGTCGGGAGGCATGGGGCCGCCCATACCGGGCATGTGGTTCACCATTCCAGCGTCTTTGAGTCGGATAATTTCACAGAAGTTTCGTGTTTCTTCAATTTGACTTCGGAGAGCCATGAGTGAAGAAGCGTGACCCATAACGGAGTCGCCGTCCAGATCTTCTGTGTATTTGGATTGGCCGATAGTGCCGATGTGGGCTGTGATGTCGGTTGCGAGTTCGGTGAGGCGCATTTCAAAGTCGGCCAAAGCCTCTTTGCTTCCTCCATATACCTTGCCGCTTGAAACAAGTGCGCTCATCTCTTCGGGTGATGGGCCACCTCCACCAGTCATTTCGGGTGGAGAACTCATAGGGGATGAAGGAGGTGTTGTTGGCATTGGGTTTGAAACCATTTGGCCGCTTGAGCCACTATCCATATCGTCAGCCTTGCGGAGCGAAGCGGCGAAGTCCAAGACTCGCATTCGGTCAGCAATAGAAGGAGAGCCACGATACATCGTAATCACTCCTGCTGTGGTCGCCAAATTGTTGCAGAACGGCCATATCGGGAAACGCCGAGGACTGTTGCTCCTTCGGTTCCGTCGTAGTCGCTCACGGTGTTATGATGGCGTCCGACATTCCCAAGAGTTTGTCCTGTGCCTTGAATGATTTCAGTTTCGCTTTTGGTGATTGCGGCTGTTGCCTTCATAGATTTAGCAAGGTTGAGGTCACGCTCAAGAATTGAAAGAGCGTTTTTTGCTTCTTCAATGTGCTTTGCCACATCATCCATATTGTTGTGGGCAATTGCCTGTTGCATCAATTCCATACTTGCCGTTGCTCGGCGAGCCATAGGATCCATTTTCGCTATAATTCCAAAATCAAGAAAGCCTTCGTTCATACTAACCAAACCATCCCATGCTATCCCATTAAATGAAGGTTATGGAGAATCACAGTCCCAACCGCCTGTCTAAGTTCTTCATGCGTTCCTCCGCATTCTTGATTCCTTGAGGGGCTGTGTCCCTGCTATCTCGCTCGGTTGAGGACATGTGATGGGCACCCTCAAAGCGTTTCACATCGGCTGGGCTTTTGCCTTTGCCGGAGGTGCGCCGACTGTTGATTCCTAATTGCGCTAACCCAACACGCCTAAGTGGTTTCAAATCTGTGCCGTGTGTGGTTCTCATGGCTTCGGGAATTGCTTCTTGACCGTGAACTGGATCGGCTTCTGTTCTTTTCAAAATATCATCCATAGTCGGTGGCATCAACCAATTGCTCGTTTGAACTGCTCCGCCGCCTTCGGGTGGTGCGGGTGCGGCGTTGTTTGCACCCGGTGGCGGTGGTGGCGGCGGTGGTGCTTCTTTGTATGAGAATTGAAGGATGCCTTGATCGTCCCGCAGTTTAGCATCATAGCCCGCTTGTTTCATTTGGAGCATGTTGCGGATAGCCATTTCATCACGGCGCATAATCATAATTTCATCTTCCTCTTCGTGTGGGTGCAGGGACATTTCCCATTCATCAATTTGGAGAGCCGTGAGCAAAAGAGGGAATAGGCGGTTGTTGTATAAGTTTTGACTGGCCGCAAGGGCACGATTGGTGACAACAATTTGCATTCCTTCGTTGTTCAATCCACCGCCCGAAACATCGTTCATAAACACATTTGATACACCAAAGAATGATGAAATACGCTGTCGTATGTCGTCTTTGATAGGAATGTATTGAAGTTCTTCAAGGGTGTCCATCATACGGACATACTCAAGACCACCACGCCCACTCTCCGTTTCAACACCAACAGTGGGAATGTAGTTCGGATCACGCTCAAGGTGTTCCTGTATGTTTCTTGCTGTTCGCTCCACCGTTTCAAGGTTGGACGATTTAATCACCATAACACCTCTTGGCATTCTTCGCTTTTGATAAGCGGAATAGACATAATTGTCCATTGAAATGAGTGTGTTGACTTGACGCCATAATGTGGCGACAGGAGAGCGACCATAGAGTTTAGACGGCGACCATTTGCTGATATGAATAACTTCGCCTTCGGTATAGACTTGACCTGCCCCAACACCTGCGAGGTTGATGTAGTGGACTGGCACGACTGGTAATCCAGTCTTAGGACACTTCTCGTCCTTGCTCCCTGTTCGGAACGAACGATCAAGAAGGCTGGTGTATTGCTTGCCGCCACGAACACCACGCTTGTCAGCGACAATACGCATGAAAATTGGGTCAGCACGGGTTATCTCTTTGATGCGGTAAAATTGCGGCTTGCCTGTTGTTGGATCCACGAAGTATTCTTTGGTGAGTATGATGTAAGCATCGTCAACGATATTCAAATCCATTTCAATTTCACGGAGAACTTCAAGGAATGATTGAGCCATTCTGTTCTCGGAGTTCAACAAAGCGTCGGCATAATCCAATTGCGCTTTGTCAGCGGGTCGGACTTCGCCACCACACTTCAAACAGGAGTCCACTTCTTTTTGGTATTCCTCTTCGCACTCTCGGCATTTTGAAACGAACTTTGGCTTCCAAACCCAGCCTTTACGGAAACATTCTGTTGCGAGGTGTGTAAGAATAGAACGGAGGACAAGACACTCAAAAGAAGCCGCATAAAGGGCTGGGATAGTAATTCCCTGCAAGAGTGCTGGTTCTTGAACCCCGCTTTGAAACAAAGGCATTTCGGGTGTGGGTGTTGAATGGCGTTCCATATCCACACCGAGTGCGGCAAATAATCGGTCAATGCGCTTCTTATCGGCGGTCATTGACAATCACCTCTTTCCATTCATCTAATCCGTCAATTGAAGTGTTCCATGCTTTGAGCATTGACACTTGGTCTTCGGGGATTGCTTGCCTAAAAGCGACGATACGACCTGCGTTTTCATTCCCCTCAAGGGCTGAAAGTAAAATGGCCGCTTCGGAGAATTGCTTTTCCAAATACGGCAGTGCGACCTTAGCCGCCTCATAAACGGCTCGATCTCCTTCAATCAAGAACTGGCGACCCTCCCACATAATACCCTCCACACCCAATTCCTTCTTCAAAACATTGGTGTAATCTTCGGCACGCTTTGTGCTAAACGGCAGGGTAAGACGGGGTATTCCGCTTTTTGTTATGGACATTTCACCACCAACCTCCCACAGATTGCCGATAAACGAATCAATTCTCTTCAAGAATACTGGTGGTTTGTTAGCACCGTAATGGAGTGTTCGATCATCATGCTTGGTTCCCTTGCCCACCACTTTCATGTCATACAAATGACCGTATGTTTTGATGAGGCCAGCGACTTCGGCGGTCGTTGCATCCACCCCATAACTGGTAATGGTTGTTGCATTCATGTCCCCGTGCTTCTGTAAAGTGTTAAGGCACTCCTTGAGAACACTTCTTTCCCTGCGGCTTAAGCGGTTTTCAGCATTTAACCTATCGTGCCACGCTTTCCAAATCGTTTGGCATTCGTCTTGGTCTTGAGCCTTTTTAATACCCGCCACCGTTTTCCTTAATTGGTATTCCAGTCGTTCGGGGTAAATCGTGAGAAGGTTGAAATCATTGTCTTGTAGTTCCAAAAGCCCCCAATCGTTTTCATCCCACCAATCAAACGCTTTTAGGACAGCATGTTGCTCTTGGCGCAATAGTTCAACAACCGCCGGTATGGCTTCTGTTTCACCTGCCTTTTGAAAGAGGTCAATTAGATCTGAACCACTCATTCCTATTTCATCCTTAAAGAAGGATTTGCTCACGCTGACTACCGGAGGTGCTGTTGTTCCCGGTTGCTCGGTTGGATTGCTTGGCTGTGCCCCGCCTTTCATGCCCGTTATCTCGGAACCTGCGGTTGCTTGAGGTGGCATGGGTTGTTCGGTTGGTGCTGGGGTTTGTTGTTCTTCCTGTCCCATTTGTTGTTCTTGCTCGGCTGATTGAACCTGCGAATCCACTTCGGATAATTCCTGTTCTTTCATTCTTTTTTGATCAAGAAGCCCAGTTAATTTTCCTTTAGCCGCATCCATGATTTTGGGTGCGGCCATTTTCGCACCCTCCTTTGCGGCGATAGGGGCTAACTTTTTTGCGGCTGGTGCCGCTAATCGGGCGGCTCCGGCCAACAATGGTGCTAATTTGATAAGGGCGTCGTCCATTGAACGAACCTCGCTATCCCACATAATCCGTGTCATACTTCACTCCACCCCAAGCGTTGCGACCATGCCGCCCCATCAAGGACGACGATGTTGTCCCTATATTCCTTTGTCGCTTGAACTGCGAGTGCGAGGGCAATAACTGTGTCGTCGTGCTTGCCCAGCGACTCCATTTTCCCGTTGGGCAACATAGTGAACATTGAAAGTTCATTGAGCAGGGTGTCCATCATACGACGGGTTCGGCCTTCATCCTTGTATGGGATAATCAAATGTTGTTGTTCAAAATGCAATTGTAAAGCGTGCATGACCGCTTCTTTTCTCATGCGGCTCATGGTGAATGGCTTGATAGGTAAATCACTAATTTCTTTCAACACTTGGTGAAAGGCTTGAGCGAAATTGTTTGTTTCAAGTTCAACAATGACTGGATTGAAACGAGCATTCAGTTCAATGATTTTGTCAATTTGAGAACTGAAATCCATTCCCTTTTCTCGGTGCATCCAAACGACTCGTTTGTGTCGGTTTTCGTCCATAGCCAAAACGCACATGCAAGTGTAGTCGGCTTTCCGGTCGGGGCTGATAGCAGGATCCCACCCGATGTAATAATTGACATTCTCATCAAAGTCGCCCGCATACGGGTCAAAGACAAACGCATGGGCTTCGTCTTTGCATGGGTCAGTCATTTCCACTGGGAATAGACTGGACTCACTCGCAATCGGTTTGCACAGGTATTCACGGGTGAAAGCAATTGAAGTCATTTCACCACGGCGTTGTTGTAGTGCTTCAAGCGACCAGCGTTCCGGCCAAAGCGGGTGTCCTGTTTCTTCGCTGATAGCGGGATATTCTTTCACTTGATACCCTTTCAACGATTTAAGTTCTTGATATAGATCAGTATATGAAAACGGTGTTCCAACAATACATAACTGTGCGGTGTGGTGGAGAACAGGCAGGAGGGCTGTGTAAAACCATGAAGCAATATGCGTCAATTGCGTAGCCGCTTCACTGGACAATATGTCGTCCAGCACTACAATGTCGGGGTGGGCACCACGAACTGCTTTGCCGACTGACATAGCCGATATTGAGGATTTGTTGGTGAACTTGAACTTCTGTTTTGCCCACCCACGCTTTGGCTTCAAGTGCGAAAGTGTGGGAATAGATTCAATCAATTCGTTCATTTTCGCCATGTGTTCAATGGACTGGTGTTGACTGTGTGAAAAGAATAGAACTTCTGTGCCGGGATTGTAGGCCATTTTCCATAACAAATACACCCGATAAAACACAGACTTTCCGTGATCACGAGAAGCAATAACACATGTTTTGTTATGGTTCTCGCTCATCTCAAACCATTCTTCGTGAAAGTCAGCGACCATGTAGTTCTCTTCTTTCCCGCAAATATCTTCAAAAAAATACTTGAAATCCCTGCGGCCCATCTCCCAATCCACTTGACGGGCGAGATCTGCTACGGGGGCACTCATGGCGTTCACCGGCCACTCGCTTCTTGTATTTCGTCAGCACTTAGGCCGTGTGAATCTTCTAAGGTTCCAGCGTTGTTGTAAATTGCTGACTGGGCTGATTTGTTGCCGCTTCTTGCGGCTTCCATAATCTCACTGATGTCGCTTTCGGACGCACTGCCGCTAATACTCAAACCGTATTCTTTTTCGGGTGCGCTTTCTTCACTCGGCTCGTTTTTTTTTGCTTTAGCGGCTTGTCGTGTTCTTGAACGAGCCGCCGCTTCACCCAACCCTTCAATAGCGGTTTTCTTTGGGTTCTTATTGCGTTGGCGTGCTGGCTTTGCTTTGTTGGCGAACGGTTTGTCGGTGTCTGCCCCTTTCTTTCGCTGTTCAGCGACAGCATTCACGCTTGCGAGAGCCGAGCCTTTCTTTGGCTTGGCTTTGGAGGTTGTTGCCTTCACCTTGCTTGCGCCCTTCTTTGGCTTGGCTTCAACCCTTTCAGCCCCTTCACCAATTTCCATTTTAGGTGCTTTTTTGGAGGTTGTTGCTTCCACCTTCGCCGCACCTTTCTTTGGTGCTTCTTCTCGCATTTCTTCGGTGCCTTCAAGGGGTTTTTCCTTCGCCTTTCGCTTGGAGGCTGTGGCCTTCACAGCCTTTGCGGCTGGGCTTTTCTTAGCCTTCTTAGGTGCGGCCTTCTTTGACTTAGGTGGATTGAGAACTTTTTCGGTTGCTTCGGTTGGATCGACGCTTCTTGCCGCCATTCGCTTTTCACCCCGTGCCTTTTGCTCAAGGCGTCCCCCCTTGCTTCGGGCATTGGGTTGTTGTTCCCGTTTTTTCTTTTCGTCACGGTTGTTGACTTCATTGAATCCTTTGCGACCTGCAATCCCGGCCATTTCGCCAGTTTCAGTATCACCGACACTTTCGGGCAATTGTCTATTCTTTGGTGCCCGATTAGTGAGAAGTCCCTTCACACCTTTACGGCCAGTGGGCAGTGGTTTGGTGAGGCGTTCCTCTTGTTCTTCCACTTCTGCGGCTTCCCGATCAAGAACATCCAAATCGGTTGGTGATTCGGGGTATTCGTCCTCATTCGTAGCACGGGCTTGGTCTGCTTCATACATTTCAGCAAACATTTCGGGTTCTTCCCCTCTTGCTTCTTCCGGCACATCTTCTTCTTCAATGCCTTCATACTTGTCCCACCAATTTGGGTTTTCTTGGGTCGGTTCAATTTCAGTATTGAAGTCGGGAGGGAGTTCTTCTCGTTCCTCTAATCCGTTCATTTGGCCGAACGGATCAACGAACTCTCGCTGTTCCTCCACCTTTGATGTTGGTTTGTCAAATCGGGGTTCCACTTTCTCCGTCATTCGGTCATAGAAGTCGTCGGGCACTGCTGGTTCACGCATAGCGTCCATGCCAGCCTCAACAGGAGTTTGCATCTCCTGTGCTTCTTGCATAGGGCTTGGTGTCCCGCCCGCTTCTTGTCCGAGTCGGCTCATGTTGTCATTATAGCCCTGCATTTTGTCCCTTGTAGTGGCTCGGAGGTCGTTGCCTTGCTCGGCTTGTTGAGTTTGTTGGGTTTCGGCTTCTCGCTGTTCCCGAATAGCATTCATTCTGTCCCATTCGCCCAA